>JACCDU010388149.1_pt1 | contig 33054 bp, 59 predicted proteins | sample 7446081 | NCBI WGS metagenome assembly JACCDU01 (sample SAMN15323447, study PRJNA562643) | freshwater metagenome | isolation source: river surface water | place: USA:Blue River Watershed | collected 2017-08-17
ACAACAAAGTATTTCCAAGGCGAAGTTACTTCGGCTGGTACTTATTCGCTGTATATCCCACCTGGCACTACTGGAACCTACTACTACGCTGTAGAAAGCTACGGTTATAAGCGTGAAGAAGGCAACTTCCCCGCTGGTAACGGTGGCATCTTGTTCTATGTGCCTGATTACGTTCAAGACGTAGGTATCACACAAGCTACAAAGGCAACTGTGGCGGCTTATACAACCGCTGAAACATCCGAAAAGCAATACGACTATTTGGCTTACAAGCGCCTTTCCGAGACATTTATCAAGTTAGGTCAGATTGGTGTTCGCGAAGGTACTGCAATTAACTGGGGTTCATACTCTGGCGTTATCAAGCCATCCAATGCTTCTGTCTTGTCTCTTACAGGCTCCACTTTGTATTGGAAAGCCAACGGTTTGGCTGGTACAACAAAGTTTGACACTTATATCGCCACACCTCCCGCAACATGGACGGCTGACACAACTGAAGTTATTGACATCAATTTAGAGGACGGAAATGGGGACGCTTCGGTAACTATCTCTGCTTCTGGTTTGTCTACCTTTGAGATTTGGAAAATTACCAATGCAACGCCTGAAGACGACTATGCGACAGGCGCTTTGCTAGCCACGGTTGGCGTTGGTAAATGGCGGTTCTTGCACGTTGATGGCTACAAACTTGTAGTCCGTGACACTACAACAAACTTCCGTCAATCCTGCTCAATGTCAAAGGGCAATTATGAGGTGGCTATGTTCTTTGGTGCGGCTGTTCAATTGGCTCAAGCGCCTGACGTAATCACAATCAAAAACAACCTAGCATTGATGCAAATTGACGTTGATGCAATTAAGGGAACAGGATTTGATTCAACGGACAGCCTCCACGCAATCAGCGATGCAGTTGATAGCGTGAAGGCAAAGACAGACAGCTTAACCTTTACAACGGCTGGCGCTATTGATGCAAACATTCAATATGTCAACGATGTAGAGGTCAAGGGTACGGGTAATTCAGGTGATGAATGGGGGCCAACCTAATCAAACTTGGCAAACTCTCCATGAAGTTCTTTTGCTTTGTTGCAATAGGCTTCATGGGCTTCTTGAGCGGTGTCAAACACGCCAATATGGTGATATTTGCCATTGACCGTGATGCTAGCCCTGAAGCGGCGTTTGTTATAGGTTGAATAGCCAACCCCTTTTAGGCCAAGGCTATTTGAATCGGATGAGCGATTCATGTTGTTTTGTGAATGGGTGGCGGCTCTAAGGTTTTCGATTCGATTGTCATCCTTGATGCCGTTAATGTGGTCAACAGTTTTGGGAAGGTAGCCATGATGCCAAAGAAAAATAATTCGATGTGCTGGAATCGGGCATTTTTTCAACATTACGATGATGTAGCCGTCATTAAATTTACACCCCGCTCGTTGACCAATCTTGATTCGGCTAAATTGATTAAGTTTCTTTTTCCAATACAAGCCGCCTTCAGGTGGGCAGTCAAAAAGCTCTCTAACAAGCTCTTGGGAAATAGTAGAATCGTATTTGCTCATGCTTTTGCACTCCATTGCAATGGTTTGGGAAGTGGTAACTCGGGACTGGAACTCTCGGGTTACTGCGTAAATTATAACATGGGCGATTAATCATGGCTAGCGCATGGGGTTCTAGTTGGTCGTTAAGTTGGCTGAATACTTGGGGACAAGTAACTGGCGGCGACACACATGACGGCGGCGCTTCTGAATATTTCTACAAGTATTGGCGAAAACTTCACGAGAAAAAGAAGAAAGAGCCAACGCTTGAGGATGTAATCGAGGCTGTCCAAGAAAACCCGCAAAAAGCTATTGCCGCTGTACCAGAGGTTCGCAAAGAGTTCAAAGAAGTAAATTATTCAGGCTTGGCTAATAACTTAGTCATGGCTGAATTTGTGGCTAAGCAGCTATTGCTTCAATATGAGATTCGCCGTATTGAGGAAATGGAAGAAGAAGCCGCAATAGAGTTTTTGTTGTTGCATTAAAATAACCATATCTGATAACCAGATGGAGTTAATATGAATTGTGCCGAAAAAGCAAAACAGCGCCGTGATTTCTTAAATTGGCACGCAAAGACCATGAATCTCATGGATTTGACAGCGCAAGCTAATCGCTACAAATACAAAGAGAAAAACCCTAAATACAACTGGGTAGAACGATACAAAGCTAAAGCATTTGGGTTCAATATTGGGCCTATGCTTGTTGGCGATTCAGCATTAATTGCTGGTATGGTCACGAACGACTATGGCGACTTGGTAAAGCCAAGCTATCCGTTTTATTGGTATTACCCATAAGGTGAAGCGATGAAATATTCTGACGGTGGCAAAGGTTCAACCACACGCCCAACAGACCACGAAGCATTTTCAAGCAACTTTGACCGTATCTTTTCAGGCGGTGCAAAACGTGGCTCTTATATCCAAGACCCTAAAACTGGCAAACTAGTCCCTAAAGAAGATTATTACGGCTCTAGCGATGTAGACGCCCCTATGGTTATGCCTGACATCCAAGGCTATAAATCCATGCAAACAGGCGAATGGATTGGTTCACGCTCTCAGCACCGTGAACACCTTAAACAGCACCGTTTGGTGGAGATTGGCAACGAAGTCAAAACCCACATGACCAAACAAGAGCCAAAGCGCGACCGCGAACGCTTACGCCGTGATATTGCCGAACAGCTAAACCGCTACGGCTACTGATTTCTCAACAACCTTAGGAAAACCCTATGTCCGATGATCTCCGTTCCGCTTTGGAATCAGCTTTTGAAGAAAAAGACGAAAGCGCCCCAGTTGAAACTGTAAGTCAAGAACCTGACATACAGATTACAGAAGAACCCGCAGAGCCACGTGCCCGTGATGAACAAGGCAAATTCGCTTCTAAAGAGCCAACTGAGCCTGCGCCTGAACTGCCCACTGAGCCTGAGATTAAACCGCCTTCTAGCTGGAAAAAAGAAGCTAAAGATGCGTTTATCAAGGCTGAACGTGGAGAGGCTCTGACGCCTCAAGAAATCAAGGTTTTGACGCAAGAAGCCCAACGCCGTGAAAACGATTTCTTTAAGGGTGTAGAGGAATTCAAAACCCATGCTCAACGCGCCCGTGCTTTTGACCAAGCATTAGCCCCATATCAGCAAACTATTCAATCAATGGGTTTAGATGGCCCAACTGCTGCGGCTCGTATGCTTCAAGTCGAACATACTCTGCGATATGCAGACCCCGCCACAAAAGCGGCAATGTTGAACAAGATTGCACAAGATTACGGTATTGATATGGGCATGGCTCAAAGCGTCCCACAACAAGACCCACAAACCCAATATTTAATGCAGCAATTGAATGAGTTGCGCCAAACTCAACAATTGTGGCAAAATAGCGTACAACAGCAAGAACGTGAAAAAGCGAACTATGAACTAGAACGTTTCTCAAGCTCTGCTGATAAAACGCACTTCGAGGCAGTGCGTAACGATATGGCTGATTTACTGGAAAGCGGAAAAGCCCAATCGTTAGATCAAGCCTACGATATGGCTATCTGGATGCGTCCTGATGTTAGGCAAACCCTAATCGAACAGCAACGGATTGAAGCTCAGAAGAAGTTTGAAGAACAGCAACGACAACAACGCGCGAAGACCGCAGCGATTGGTGTTAAAGGAAGTTCTCCTAGTTCTGGCGGGTCTCAGCCTGTAAGCGGGTCATTGAGAGACATTCTCTCTGCCCAATTTGCTCAGTAATTTTTAAGGAACCTAAATCATGACATCTTTTCCAAATCTGTCGGATATTATTTCGACAACAATTCAATCTCGTAGCGGCGCTCTTGCAGATTCCGTAACTAAAAACAACGCTCTTTTGATGAAGCTGAAACAGCGCGGCAACGTGAAAACTGTTTCTGGCGGTAACGTCATTTATCAAGAATTGATGTATAACGATGCAAATACCCAGAACGCTGGTTCGTACTCTGGCTATGACACCATCGACATCACACCTAACAGCCCTATTTCTTCGGCTCAGTTTGACCTGAAGCAATACGCTGCTGCTGTGTCTATCTCTGGCTTTGAAATGTTGCAAAACAGCGGCAAAGAACAGATCATCGACTTGCTCGAAGGCCGTATTCAAATCGCTGAAGCCCAATTGCAGAACCAAATCTCTGCTGGCATCTACGGCGACGGTACAGGCAACGGCGGTAAGGACTTGGTTGGCTTGCAAGCCATGATCTCCAAGACACCTACCACTGGCACTTACGGTGGCATCAACCGCGCTAACTGGACTTTCTGGCGTAACGCTGCATTTGACTGCACTACCGATGGTGGCGCTGCTGCATCTGCAACCAATATGCAAAGCTACATGAACCGCATGGCTGTTCAATTGGTGCGTGGTACAGATCGCCCAGACATGATTGTTGCCGATAACAACTACTACCGCTTCTTCTTGGAATCGTTGCAAGCCATCCAGCGTGTGACTTCTGAAGACACTGCGGCTGCTGGTTTCACTAGCATCAAGTACATGGGTGCTGGCTTGAACTGTGATGTGTTCTTGGATGGTGGCATCGGTGGTTCTATCCCCACTAACACCATGTACTTCATCAACACTAAGTACACATTCTTCCGCCCACACAAAGACCGCAACTTTGTGCCAATCGGCGGTGACCGTCAGTCTGTGAACCAAGACGCAACAGTCAAACTCATTGGTTGGGCAGGTGCATTGACTTGCTCAGGCGCTCAGTTCAATGGCGTCATCTCTGATTGATAACGAAGGGGCTTCGGCCCTTTCTTTTGTAACTTTTTAAAGGAAATAACATGGCTACTCCATTTTCCCGCACCCCTTCAATTGGTGCTGACCTCGTTGGTATCACTACCGCTGCTGACTTGGCTTCTGGCAAGGCTGGTGATGCAGCTTTGGGCACTCAAGTGTTTGGCTCTGATGGCAAACTTCACGTTTACGCTCAAGCTGGCGGCGCTATCCCTGCGTCTACCGCTGTGTGTACCGTGAACGCATCTACCTTTGCTGCTACATCTTCTGGCGGTTCTTACACTAGCCCCGCAACTGCTATGGCTTCAGGCGATCGAGGCTGGTTTGAGAAGGCTAGCGTCTAACATCTCGCTGATGTAAAATAAAGGCCACAAGGTTAACGCTTTGTGGCTTTTTTTAATCAACCAAAGGAATCGCATGAGTTACCCTCAACCGACCCAACTTGAATCAACTTTGTACGTCTCGTTTTACACAGAGGCTATTGAATTTAAGGCAGAAAGCGAAAAGGCTGGTCGCCCTATTTTCAAAGATGTGCCTTTTGTGAAAATCATTGTGCCCGGGGATACAAACAACATCATCGAGCGTAAAGCTACTAAAGATGATGAAATGAAGTTTCCACGTGCTTGGGCGCGATACAAGGCAGAGGAAAAAGAAGTTGTTGAAGGTATGCCTTTAGAGCAATGGCCTCAAATCACCCGTTCTTTGCTGAAAGAATTGAAGTATTTTGAGGTTCACACGGTTGAACAATTGGCGGGTTTGTCTGATGGTCAAGTTGCCAAGTTGGGCATGGGCTTTACAGAGTACCGCAACAAAGCAAAAGCGTTCATGGAAGCTGCTGCTGGTACTGCAAGCCAAACAGCACAAGCCGCTGAAAATGAGCGTTTGAAACAACAAATGGCTGACCTGCAAGCTCAAATTGCTGCCATTGGTAGCGAGAAAAAGCGTGGTCGACCTGCTAAAGAAGAAGTTGAAGCATGACAGAATTCCAACCCATTTGGGATGCTACATTGAAGTCGTTTCGCACTTATTTTGAACAAAATAAAGGCGTAGACACAATGTACGTTCCAAAAGAAGTAATGGACAATTACCTCAAGGGTATGCAGGAATGTCAGCGCCAAGAAACTAAAGTATCTGAAGGCAAACACCTTTGGTATGGTTCTGGCGGTAAAAAATACATTGAGGTTAAATAATGTCGTACACAGCCCTAGAGTTAGTTCAACAAGTTACTGATGAATTGGCCTTGCAGAGGCCTACTATTGTGGTTGGTACTACTGACCCTAACATTCGTCAATTAAGTGCCTTGTTGAACCGTCTAGGGGCTGACATTACCCGACAATCTGAATGGCAACGGATGAACAATGAGTATCTTATTGTCACCAAGTCGTTTGAATTGACGGGAACTGTGACAAGTGGCTCAAACGTCATCACTGGATTGTCAAGTACTGCCGACATTACGACAGATTTCACTATTCTTGGTGTTGGTATTGAGCCATTCGCACAAGTTACAACTGTTAATAATTCGACATCTGTAACGATGGACATGATTGCAAACCAAAGCGGCACAGTTACGCTGACGTTTTCGCAAAATAAGTTTGATATGCCTGCGGATTGGAATTGGCAAATTCCTGAAACTGAATGGAACCGCACGACACGCTGGCCTTTGCTCGGGCCAAAATCAGCGCAAGAATGGCAAACATACAAAGGCGGCATTGTCTCTGCTGGCCCACGTCAACGCTATCGAATCCTGCAAGACAAGCTGTGCATTAACCCAAGCCCACCTAACGGCGAAACGCTGGCATTTGAATACATTTCAAAAGGTTGGGTAATTGGGTCTGATGGAACTCGCAAAGAAAAGGTGACTTCAGACACAGATACGTTTGTGTTTGGTGATTCTTTGATGGTTACTGGCCTCAAGTCGCAGTGGAAAGCATCGAAAGGTCTTGACCCATCATTTGATTTGGCTGAATTTCGTTGGTTATTGGAAAACGAGAAATCAACGGATAAAAGCGCACCTGTGCTGTCATTGGCTCCTGCTTTTGGCAGTATTCTTCTTTCAACAAACAACATTCAAGATGGCTCGTGGCCTAGAAACTGAGGTAAAACATGGACAAAAGCGCAATTATTAAAGCCCTTCGTGATGGAACACAAGCAGCATCAAACGGGATTGCTGCTAGTATGCTTGCTCAGCCTGTTGACGGGATTTCCGCTGGTCTTAACTATATTGGCATCCCAACTGGTAATGCGCCTGTTGGTGGTTCTCAATGGTTGCAAGACAAGGGGATTACTCCACAAATTCAAGATGGCGGCATCCCTGCTTTTATTGGTGATGTGCTAGGTCAAACTGCTGGGAACTTGGCGTTTGGCGTTGGACAATTGCCAAAGCAAATCAAATGAAAAAGGCGTGGGAACTGTTTTGCAAATATTTTCCTGCAATATGGATTTCCATTGTTTTCATAAACTTATTTGTAAAACGGATGAATAATGCCTAACTTTGCTCCTCTCGTTAAAGCTGGTGCTAAAGGTGCAGATGCTTTACACGTTTTTAGCAAAAGTTTTTAACATTAACGAAGCCAAGCCCATCGTGTATTAAGTTTTATTTTTGAAACTTGTTGCCTAGAAATATTAAATTTTGCAGCTATTTCAGACTGAGATAAATTAGTTTTTGACAATTCTCTTATCTCTTTTACTTGTTCATCTGTTAGTTTTGTAAAATTGCAATTTCCACCACGTTTTGCAGTTCCATGAATTATTTTGTCTTTTTCATTATTTGATTGCGTATCGTATCTAAGGTTGCCAATGCAATTGTTTGTTGTACAACCATCATTGTGGCAAATGTCTAATCCATCTGGTCTAGGGCCAACAAAAGTAAGCATTACCAAAACATGAACACGGAAAATATTAACTGAAAAATTTTTACACAAACTGACTTGAGGTCTTGGGTCTTTTTCTGTGTATATTTGCTTAAGAATTTTGCCTTTTATTTTTCTGGATTTGCCATTTTTTGTAAGAGTCGTTCTATCTAAACTTCTTACTCTACCAAAAATAGATGCCTCGTATAGGCCTTCGTAATTTGGAATTGGTTTCCAAAATTCTTGCATCGTTTACTCCTGTTAAGGTAAAATCCTGTATGAAAGCGCAAGGAAGGCTGTACAGGTTCAGTTTTTCGGGAGCTACCCTATCCTTGCAACCACATTATAAGGGCAAATATGGCAATTGCGAAGCACACCAGCTTACCTGCAAGCGTTGGGGGTCTCAACGCAAGAGACAGTGTTGTTGCCATGCCTAAAGAGGATGCGGTAAAGCTTACTAACTGGTTTGCATATCCATCTTATGTAGGCACTCGCAAAGGCCGTAAACCTCATGTAACTGGGTTTACTGCTGATGTTGAAACAATCATGGAATATGCGGCAGAGAATGGTTCAAATAAGTTCTTTGCTGCTGCTGGTACTGCTATTTACGATGTGACTGCGGCTGGCGCTGTTGGTAGTGCTGTTGTATCTGGTTTGTCTAATGCTCGATGGCAAGACACGATGATTACAACTGCTGGTGGTTCGTTCCTTGTCATGGTGAACGGGCAAGACGTACCTAAAAAATACGATGGTTCTACATGGTCTGATATATCAATCAACCATGCCAACCCTGCTGATTTGGTTCATGTTTGCTTGTTTAAAAACCGTCTTTTCTTTACCGAGAAAAACTCGTTAGAAATTCACTATCTGCCCACATTGTCGATTGGTGGTAACTCTGCTGCGTTTCCTCTTGGCTCTGTGTTTAGGCGTGGCGGTTATGTAATGGCCTGCTACACATGGACATTGGACGCAGGTAATGGCTCTGATGACCATTTAGTCGTTATTTCATCTAAAGGTGAGATTGCAGTTTATCGTGGCAGTGACCCTTCAAACGCAAGCGATTGGGCTTTGGTAGGTGTTTATTACGTTGGTGAGCCTGTTGGTCGCCGATGCGGTATTAAGTACGGTGGCGACTTAATCGTGAACTGCTTGGGCGGTGTATTCCCATTGTCTAAAGCTCTGCTGTCTGCAACGATTGACAAACGCAACGCCTTAACTGACAAGATTCAAAACACGGTTTCTGAAGAAATGCAATACTACGCCAATAACTTTGGCTGGCAACTGTGTTTGTTTGAAGAAGCCAATATGTTGATTTTGAACGTGCCAAAAGGTAATGGACAGAATTACCAATTCGCACAAAACACCATTACTGGCGCTTGGTCTAAGTTTGAAGGTTGGGATGCTAACTGCTGGCTGTATAGCCGTGACGGATTGTTTTACGGTGATGGAAACAGCGTTCAAAAGGCTTGGCAAGGCGATTTAGACGATACAACGCCGATTCAATCTGACATGATTATGTCGTATCAGTATTTTGGTGATTTGGCTACAAACAAGTATTTCACGATGGTGAAGCCTTACTTGTTAGCTAGTGGCTCTCCATCTATTCTGTACGGATTGTGCGGTGACTTTAACGAAACTGAACCAGAAGGTGTGTTTGTTTACGAAGCACCTGTTGGCATGGTTTGGGGTTCAATGTACTGGGGGACAATGGTGTGGGGCGGCGGTATGCGCTCTATCACTAGCGGTTGGCATACGGTTGGAGCCATTGCAAACGCTGCGGCATTGAGACTTAAAGTGCAAAACAACGGCTCTGAGGTTCGATTGATGAACGTATCTCATGTTCACAATCATGGCGGGATTTTGACATACTGATGATTATTACTGACGTTGAAAAGATTATGGAATTGGTATGCCCAGAGGCAAATATTCCTTATCACGGTGGTTATAAAGGTATTGTGTTGTTTGAAGATGGCTATGTGAAATCAGGGTTTTTGTTTGAAAACTTTAACGGTGCAAACATTGATTGTCATGTAGCTGGTGAAAAGTTCACACGACAAATGATTAAATTTGGCTTTGGTTATTGTTTTAATCAATTGAAAGCCAAACGAATGACGGCTAAAATCTCGGTAGAAAACAAGAAATCCTTGCGTTTTGTAGAGAGACTAGGTTTTGAGCCAGAGGCGGTGTTAAAAGATTACTGGCCTAGTGGTGACGTTCTCATCATGGTGATGATGAGGGAAAATTGCAAATGGATTGGGGGCTAATATGAGTGGATTAGGCGGCATTGTAGGAAGCATTATGGAGCCAATTTTTGGTTCTCCTGAACAAGCGGCAGCACCAGATTATGCCTCGGCAGCTCGTGCAACTGCTGCGGGGAATTTGGAGCAAGCTAAATACCAAACAGTTGCAAACAGGGCTACTCAGGTCACGCCGTATGGCACTTTGAAATGGGAAAGAGGCGCTACAGATTTCGATCCGTGGAAGCAGACCATTGAATTCTCTGACGCTGGCAAAAAGCTATTTGACATTCAAAACGAAACAGATTTGGCTTATGCCAATGCTGCGCGTCAAGGGATGCAGAATATTCAGGGTTTATTGTCAAATCCTAGCATTGACGAATCCAAACTAACAGCAATGCCTACCAATGCGGGTATGACATCGCAACAGGCTATTTTGTCTCGGTTGCGCCCTACCTTGGATGCTGAACAACAGGCATTTGAAGCTAGCATGGCAAACAAGGGAATTGGCTTGGGTTCTACTGCGTACAACAGAGCGCAGCAACTGCAAAGCCAACGCATGAACGATCTTGAATTGCAGGCTGCTGCTCAAGGCATCAACATGGATATGGCAGCGCGTCAGCAAGGCTTGCAAGAGCAATATAACCGTATGCAACAACCGCTGAATATTGTTAATGCGTTGAAGTCTGGTTCGCAGGTTCAATCTCCACAATTTAGCAACTATGCACAGCAACAATATGTTGCAGGCCCTGACTTGACTGGAGCCGCACAAAATCAATATCAATCAAATCTTGACGCTGCTAATGCCGCTAACGCATGGAACGGGCAATATATTCAAGGTTTGTTTAGTTTGGGTAGCTCTGCCGTTGGTAGAGGCGGGATGTTTGGGAAATAAATATGCAAATTGACTACAACGACCCATGGGCAGTGCAACAAGCACAAGCACAGCAAAGCCTACAACAAGCCCAACAAGCGAAGCAATACCGCGCACCACAAGCACCAGGCATGGTGGGGCGTGTATATGTCGGCGCACATCCATTGCAGGGTTTGGCTGAAGTTTTACGGAACTATCAAGCTGGCAATCAAGAAGAAGCGGCGATGCAGCAACTTCAAAACATTGGACAACAACGCCAAGAAGCAACAAACCGCGACATGGGTGCATTTGTGCAAGCCTTGCGTGGTACACCTGCGTTTGAAGCCGCTGGTCCTGCTCCACAAGGCGCGCCACAAGAAGGTGGTTATCAAGTCCCTGCACAAAAGGGCGATCCATACGCAGCTTATTCATTGGCTGCTGGTAGTCAATCTCCAATGGTTCGACAAATGGGCGTACAAGGCTTGGCTCAATTGCCACAACTTGAGGCTGCCAAAGAGGAAAAAATGGCTAACCGCGCGTGGCAAGAGCAACAAAAGCAACTTGACCGTCAAGCGCGAGAAGACAATATTCGTTTAATGGCTTCTATGCGCCCTGAACGTCAAGCGCAAATCATTCAAACAGATCAAGGGCCAATGCAATTGGTTAATGGTCAAGCTGTGCCTATTATTGGCGCAGGCGGTCAACCAGTTAAAGGCCCCGCTGGTGATAAAGCACTAAATGAAGGTCAAGCAAACGCAACCATGTATGGTATGCGAATGAGCGAAGCGGATAAGATTTTGCGAAACCTTGAAAAAGGCGGAAACACTAATACTGGATTGATTAGCACTGGACTTAGTGGTGCTGCTGGTTCAATTCCGTTGGTTGGAGAAGCTCTTGGAAAAGGTGTTGAAAACACATTTAACGTCTTGCCATCTGCTTTGGGCGGTTTATCTGAGCCTCAACAGCAAACTAAACAAGCTCGCGCAAACTTCATTACGGCTGTTCTTCGCAAGGAGTCAGGTGCATCTATTAGCCCTGCTGAATTTTCAAAAGAAGAAGCAAAATATTTCCCGCAGGCTGGTGATTCTGATAAAGTAATTCAGCAAAAACAAGCGGCACGACAGTTAGCAATTGAAGCAATGAAAATTGGCGCAGGCCCAGGCGCTTCAAAAATTGGCGGAGCTACTTCTAGTGGCCCAACTTCTTCGGGGTGGTAAATGGCTGATATTACGGTTCAATTTGGTGATGGAACGTCTCACGTTTACAACAATGCGCCTGATAACGCCACTCAAGCTGATGTAATTGCTCGGGCAAGCAAAGACTTTGCTGGTAAAGAAATTAAACATTTAGAACGAGTTGCCGCGCCTGCTTCTAATCAGATTCCTGACACTAGGATTGAGCCGCGTCAGCCTTTGCAAGAGTTAACAACCCGCGAAAAAATTAGCGGTGCAATTGAAACGCCTTTGGCTATTGCTGCAAACATGGCATCTGGCCCATTGGTTTATTTGGCTGGAGCAGGCGGTAAAGACTTTCAAAACAAAGTTGCAGAGCAAATTCAATATCAGCCTCGCACACAGTTAGCGCAGGATGCTTTGGCAGCTATTGGCAAAGGAATGGAAGAATCAAAAATTCCGCCTTTTATGCCAGGCTTTCAAATGGCCCCAAGAACGCAAAGCATGGCCGCAGAGATTGCGCCACAAGCTAAAAACTTTGCTTCTCAAGTTGTCAGCAAGGTAGAGCCACAAGCTACTGCAATAGCGGATATGCTTAGAACGCAAGAAGCGCCACAACAAAGAATGATTGGCGTTGGCTCTGCTGCAACAGATAAAGCATTAAACCGTCAAGTTACGGCTGAAAATCTTCGCGTTCCTGTAAAGCTAACAAAAGGTCAAGTAACACGCGACCCAGGGCAGCAGCAGTTTGAAATTGAAACGGCTAAAACTTACCCTGAATCGGTTGGCGCTCCTTTGGTTAAACGTCAAGCAGAAACAAACCAAAACATTCTGCGAAACTTTGACACTTATGTAGAGGCAACAGGCGCAGAGCAAAGCGGATTACTTCGCCCTATTGGTCAGATTGTTGATGAAGCATTGGTTGGACAAGCTAACCAAGCTAAACAAAAGATTAACGCAGCGTATGAAGCTGCACGCGCATCTGGTGAAACAAAGGCTCTAGTTCCGTACGAAGGGCTTACAAACTACATCAATGAGCAAGGGCCAACTGTAAAAGAAAAATTAGCTCCTATCCTTGGTGCGGTAGAAGATCAAATTCGTAAGAATGACCCACAAGGCACTGGCGTAGTTTCTATTGATGCGCTTGAAGATATTTACAAATTTATCAACCAAAACGCACAAGAAGGCACACCAAACGCCGTACAAGCTAGGCAGCTTAAAAACTTGATTAACGCAAGCACAGAAGGCGCTGGTGGAGACTTATACCGTCAAGCTCGCAATCTTCGTGCTGAGTATGGTCGCCAGTTTGAAAATGTTGGCGCTGTTGACAAGCTATTACGCACAAAGCCAGGCACTACTGATCGCGCTGTTGCTTATGAGGATGTGTTTAATCATGCTATTGTTAATGGCAGCTTTGACGACACTCGAAACATTGCCTTGCTTCTTAAAAAAGGCGGAGAAAAAGGCCAGCAAGCATGGAAAGAGTTGCAAGGCCAAACCATTGAATATATCAAAGATCAAGCAACAAAAAACATTCAGCGAGATTCAAATGGCAATCCAGTGCCATCTGCGGCGGCAATGGATAAAGTCATACGCAACTTGGATGCAGATGGAAAACTAGACTATATTTTTGGCAAAAAAGGCGCTCAAGAAATCAGAGATTTGAGAGATACATCATTGCTGGTTTATAGCCCAGTTAAAGGTGCAGCAAACGAATCTAACACAGCAAGCGCACTTATTCGTGGTCTTCGCAACGTAAACCAAAGCCCATTAGGAAAAATCCCTGGTGTTGGCGCTGTTACAAAGTATGCTGAAGAAACAGCAAATCAAAAACGAATCAGTAAACAAGTTATTGATGCTTTAAGAAATGATTAATTTCTCCTATTAGCCCCCGTAATTGGGGGCTTTTTTTATACGCTTGATTGTTTTAACAGCGCGCAAATCATATCTCCAACATTTTGAGCGTTTGTCCCGCCATTGGATACATATTGAAATTTGCTGTCAAATGTTGAATCTGTGTTGTAGTAATGAACGCTTCCAAATCCAGCTTTGCAGTCTGTTTTTGTTACAAATACGATATTAAATCGCGGTGATTTTCCTTTGAGTGTGGAGCGAATAACAATACTTCCAGTGTTATCGCCTTCTACAAAACTTCCTTTTTGGCCTTCAATTTTGTACTGTTTATCAAAAGAAGTTGATAAAAGAAACCAATCTTCCGATGCAGACACAGACATAGACACAAACGCCATAAGCGCAATAAAAATCTTTTTCATATCAAACCTCATTGGCAAATCGTGTTGTTGTAAGAATCACGGTAACAAAAACGCTGCTGTTGTTGTGTACGGCGTACCGCATCATCAATCATTTGCTGTTGTTGATAGCGTTGCTGTTGTTCTGCATTAACGCAGTTGAAGTAAGCATTTTGAGACATGGATGTGTCGCAATATGCAAATGCTGCGCTAGATGCAAAAGTTAAGATTAAAGCAATGTGTTTCATTGTTGTCCTTTCGTTAAATTTTGAGCTTTATATGCGCGATACAACGGTTCTATTTTTTCACAATACTCACCATTGTCTGCAAAAATCCAATGTCCTGCGTATTCTCTAAATATTTCCTTTGTCTCTGTTTTTTTAAACAAAAAGCCTGTTGTCACATCAACTGTTGCAGAATAGTTTGTTCCTATTTTTGCAATCTCATTTGAATAACCGTATGGATTAGGCGGCAGATGTTCTTTGTAATCTCTGAAATTAGTGATCTTCATAAAAACTCCTTTGTTGATGTGTGAACTTTATTGTCTATTTCTTACGCCAACCTTACAAAGCATAAAATTTATGAAAAATATTTGTTTGCGGTAAAATTGTGCTAGTGAGGCGCTATGCCTCGTAATGGTAAAGGAAAACAAATGCGCGACGGCAGTGGAAACTATGTAGCACCATCAAATAGCTGGAATCCAGCCATTTCAGGTCAGCAGGCGGTTTACAGCGATTGGCAAGCCATTTTGAATGACATTGTTGCGGCTCTTACTCAATCTGTAAGCCGTGATGGTCAAACAGTGATGACTGGCAACCTGCAAATGGGTGGCAACAAAATCACTGGTCAATCTGCCGCAACTGGTGCTGGTCAAGCCTTAATCTATGAACAATTGTTCAACCAAGGCACAGAACAAGACCTAGCAAGCGCAGCCACTACTGACATTGGCGCACAGTTGACTAACTTTTTACGTATCACTGGCACGACTACGATTACATCGTTTGGCACTAACTACAAAGGGCCACGATTCCTGCGTTTTGAAGGTGCTGTAACGCTAACTAACTCAAGTACGTTGATTATCCCAGGTGGCGCAAATATCACTACTGCGGCGGGTGATTGTTTAATTGTTATCCCTAAAGCCACGGGTGGCACGGCTGACGGTTGGCAAGTTGTAGCTTATCAAAGTGCTACAGGTGGCCCTGTTGCTGGTTCTGTGACAAATTCATCATTGGCTGATGGCGCTGTCTACGGAACAAAGATGACAAGCAAGATTGAGCCTGTAGCGGCATCTGTTGCATCTAATGCTCTTACAGCCACTCTTAACCCTACAACGCTAGATTTCCGCAGCTCTACGCTTGGCAGCGGTACAGTAAACACACGCACAATCTCAACTGCTATCAGTGCTGTAGTTCCTTCAAGCGCTACTTTAGGCACTACAAACGCAACGCTGTCTAAAGTGATGCTATTGGCGATTGATAACGCTGGCACGGTTGAACTTGCAGTGTGTAATGGTTCTTTGTCTTTGGATGAATCTACGCTGATTAGCACTACTGTTCTTGATACATCATCTGATAGTGCAAGTGTTATTTACTCAACAACAGCACGGACAAACGTACCTTTTCGCATTGTTGGATATGTTGAAAGCATACAGACAACTGCTGGCACTTGGGCTACTGCTCCTAGCAAGATTCAGGGTGTTGGCGGTCAGATTCGTCAGGCATCTACTACTAGCGGTGGAATTACAAGCGGTACGGCTGTAACTGCTTCAGGAACTAGCATTGACTTTACGTCTATCCCTTCTTGGGTGAAGCGGATCACGGTGATGTTTAACGGGGTTTCTACCAGTGGAACATCTCGTGTACTAGCGCAAATTGGGTCAGGCTCAGTAATAACATCTGGCTATTCGTGTTTGTGTCAAGACTTTTCTGGAGGTGGTGTTGGAGCAAACACACCAACCACAGGTTTTGCAATGAGTAATTCAACAGGGTCAGCATCATCTATCCTGAACGGGCATTTGATTATGACTTTGGTATCTGGAAATATCTGGGTCGCGTCATCGAACGTGCAGGCGAGTGGATCTGGCGGACTTGGGGTAGTGTCTTCTGGAAACTTGACACTTTCAGGAACTCTTGACCGTGTCCGTATCACCACAGTCAACGGCACAGACATCTTTGATGCAGGTTCAATCAACATTCTTATGGAGTAAGTATGCACAGAATAGTTGTAAATATTCAAACAGGCGAAGTAACTCAAGTTGAATACACGCCTAAAGAGCAAGCAGAGCATGATGCAAAAGTGGCTCAACAAGAGTTAGATCGTCAAAAAGCTGAATTGGAAACGCCTAAAACAGAAGTTACACCAAATGCGTGAAGCTCTGATCGTTTTAGCTGCTACATATCTACTCTATGTGTTTTACGCTGCTGTAATGAACATCAAGCGCGTGAGAGACATGGGCAAATTGACTTTAGTTGGCAAAGTCTTTGGCTATCCAACTTTAGCCATTGGGTTGGTTCTTGACTTATTTGTAAACGTCACGCTTATGACGGTGCTAATGTTTGAGCTACCACGAGAATTCACGGTTACATCACGACTTCAGCGACATCAAAACTCAACTGGGTGGCGTCTAGCTGTAGTGAAGTTTTTTGAGCCAGTTTTAGATCCGCTTGATCCCTCTGGAGACCATATATGAATGAACTTATCTCCATTCTTAAAAGTGCTGCGCCTGCGGTTGCAACTGCTTTACTTAGTCCTGCTGCTGGCCTTGTTGTGTCTAAGATTGCTGACAAATTGGGCGTTGATGCTGACGCTGGTTCGATTGTTCAAGCTATATCGTCAGACCCAATGGCTATTTCGAAAATTCAGGAATTGAATTTAGAGTTTGCAAAGGTAGAAGCACAAGACCGTGATTCAGCCCGTAAGCGCGAATCAGAGATTGCTGTTAGCTCTGCATCACCTTGGTTAAATAAAGCCGTTACGCCCATTCTGGCGCTTTGTATCGTCTCTGTTTGGGGCGTTGTTCAGTGGTTTATGTTGAATCATGGTGTGCCTGCTGAAAACCGTGAATTGATTGCCCGTGTATTGGGTACGCTTGACGGTGCTTTGATGGTTGTATTAAGTTACTACTACGGCGCAAGCCATAAACACTCATGATTCTCAAGCTAGAACGTATCCACTTTGGCGAAACATTCACCGTTGGCAAGTTGTTCAACGGGCGTAATTTTCTGTGCTTCACTTTAGAAGACAAAGTGCGGGAAGTTGCTGGTAAGCCCGCATCAGAGTGGAAAGTCTACGGTAAAACAGCCATTCCAAAGGGCTATTACAAAGTCTCTGTCACCATGTCAAACCGCTTTAAACGTGAATTGCCTTTATTGGCTAACGTAGAAGGTTTTGAAGGTGTACGCATCCACACTGGCAACACTAGCGCAGATACTGATGGGTGTATCCTTGTTGGAAGCACTTGGGATGGTAAAAGCGACTTTATTGGCGGTTCTAAATTAGCGTTTGACAAAGTTTTTCCGCTAATCAAGAACTCAACCGATGACGTTTTTATTGACTACCATTAAATCAATTTTTTAGGTCTTGGCTCACTTTCAGGAACTTCTACGCACCTCCAAACCGATATTGGCATCCCTCTTGACGGTAGCCACTCAGAAACGTAGAAGCCATAATTGTTTCTCAGTATTGAGCCTATGTTTTGCGAAGATGTGCCCAATGATTCTTGTATGCCTTTGATGGTCATACCTTCGTCATTTCTTATCAGCAGCCTTCTTATTTCGTTTAATGTTTGGTGTCTCGTTTTCTGTCTCAAAGCAAACTCCTGAAGTTTCACAATAGGCAGCCCAAACAAGCGGCCTAAATTTTTTAATGCAAGTCTCAAGTTCTGCAACACGCTCACGCAAAGCCTGAATGACGCGCTCATTGTCTAAAAGACGCTCTTTTGCATCTTCAATCCAAAATTCTTTATTCATTAAAAATACTCCGTTTTACAGCTATAAAACCCACGCTTCCCATCCGTACAAGTCACAATCTTGTCTTTATCTGGCTGGATAGATGTATCTAAATAAGCGCCTAGCATCAATAGTGCAACGACTACTGCACAAACGCCGATTGTGAACATTGCACACCAGACTAGCTGTTTAATTGTTTCCATTTTCTAGCTCCTTTTTTACAAGTTCTGCAAGGTTTTTGAATACACCTGATTCATCTTTGATTAACTCTCTAAGCCGATACCTTGCATGATCGACTGTGGCTGGATTTTGTGCCATTTTTGCTATGTGTTTAGCAGTGTCAATCAAAATGTTATCGAGTTGCATTGTCTTGGCGGCGATTGTTGGCTGATTCCGTACGGTACACCTCAACGCGAAGCTGTGCGGCAATCAATAAGAACTTGAGTTTTTCTTCTTGTTCTACTGCTTCCCGCAAACCTTCAATCACATCTTGATAATCTGAATGAGCATAGGCGTAGGCTTCCTTTTCTGCCACGGTCTTCTGGTCACATTTGTTCATCAATTGGGCTTTGCGAGTTTTGCGGAAAGCCTCTAAATACACGCGATTTGCTTTGGCTTTTGCATGTGCTTCGCTGTTTTTGATGATATATGTAATTGCTTCGTTTGGGTCAAAGTTACTCAAGTTCGCCACCTTGCTTCAAGTATTCATCACGCAAAACCTTCAATGTGCAATTGTCACCATCGCAAAGATGCAGATTCTCATTGAGTGTTTGTTTTATCGCCAAAAACAATTGACGATATGACTCACGAATTCGGTTAAGCTCAAACCTATCAATTTCATGTTGACTAAGTGAGACGGGCATTAAACAATCTCCACAACATCATTAGCCCTAGATCTAATCCGATCTGCTGTTTTCTTAATTGCTCTCTCATAGACAGATCGCGCCACACTTGTACGCTGTAAATCGTGCATTTCTAAAAGCTCTTTCAGCACCTTAATTCCTTCACCTGATAAACCCAAGCGACCTAGTTTGTCGTGGCGTTCTTTGGCCTCTAAAAGTGCCTTCTGGGCGTTTTCACAAATAGGCAATAGCTCGATACCTATTCCGTCTTTAGCCATCGTCTCAGCCAGATTAAGCACATCGGCTAACCAACGCCAGTCTTCAGCGGTTCCTACACCTTTAGTCATTGCATCCAGCGCGGATAACTCAGCTAAACGCAGTTTATTGAGTGGGCCATCTTGAGACACGAACGCGCCGAGAATAGCCATTTCAATTGGATTAACAAGTTGGTATACACGGCGTTTGCAACGTTTGCGGCTCATACAACACCCTTTGGATATACACGAATACCATTCATCAAACTAGGCAGCTTAAAAGCATCGTAAGCACAAGCCCTGTTAGCCAAGTCTCGCAAGTCTTCACCACGATAAACCTCGCGCTCCTTCCAGTTAGCAATTTTTGCCGTGGCTACGTTCTTTTTCTCGCCTTGCAGTTTTTCACGACCTGCATTGGTCAAGCTCCAAGTATCACCAAGCTGAACAACAAGCCCTAATGCCTGCATTTCTTCAAGGTATCGCTGATAGTGCAATGACATTTGGCTTACATCGTTGCCATGTGTCAATGAGCGTAGTTCTTTGCCACCATTGCTCAGTTTTTTGAGCATGGTCATGTGCTGCTGTTTAGTTTTCATGTTTTCTCCTGTTGATGCGCTATTGTTACGCTCAATTCTTACACTGTACTGACAGAGTCAATCATTTTCAAAAGTCTAAGCGCACTTTCTGGACTATCAACCCTTGCAAGGGTGTCGCCGTTCCAGTTTCCAAAAAAGTTTACTTGCAGCTTTGTGAACTTGGCTTTGCTATCTCGCTTGATTTCTACAAGTAGCGTTTTTCCTTTGTAACCTACCAATAGATCAACTGGTAGACCAATAATCCAAACAAAAGCACCTGCCGCACGTAAGGCGCTAACGATTTGCTCCTGATTGGCGTCTACACGCGCAGCCCTACGCATCTTCTAACTTTCTCAGGTCTTGCGCTGCTTTGTAAACCGCATCAAGCTGTTCAAAATCTAAACTTACCTCTTGTCCTTTGGTGTCGCTCAGTTTGATAAACCATCCAGCGGCTAAGTCTTGCACTTCAATAAAAATCGTTTCTTCGCCATAAATGGGGGATTCGTCATTGATTGAAATTGCAATTTTTAGCGGTGTTGTTTTGTACATTGATGCTTTTATCATTGCTTTTTCTCCCAATTTACTGCCTTAGAAGTACTTGTCAAACACTCATGGCATACGCCTTTGCTTGAGTTAAGAGCGTAATTCTTGCAGTCAATGCACAGTTTTAAAGTATTTCCTACATTATCAATATCAAAAATAAACACTTCTGCTTCTAGTTCTTTATATGTATATTCCGCTTCACACACAATTTTCCCATCAATCATTTTGTTTCCTTTATAAATCCAATCCAAATACGCCAGATATGTAAGCCTAATCCTTTATGTGGGTAAAAGATTAAACCTAATCCAATGGCGTACATTTTTTGTACTGTTAGTTTCATGTTTTGACCCACCACACGCTACATTGGCAACCACTAGGGCTAGGTGCTGTCCAATCCATGCGTTCAATCCATCCAGCTCGTTCTAGTTCACTCAATCGGCGGAAAACTTGAGCAGAAGTTAGTTCTTCATGGTCTACGTCAAAACGTATTACATCCCACATATTTGAGTTGGCAATCTGCCAAGCCGTTTGTGGCCCATGCGCTAACAAAGCCTCATAAATAGCCAAATAATGACCATCTAAATGCGCTCCAATTGCTTTATAAGCATCCAAAGAGTTCTTGTTCATTTCATCTCCTTAAAACTCTGCCAAAAATTGTTTTGCAGCTTCAAACCGTTCACGACTAATGCCTTCACCATTCTCATATTGACGAATCAACTCACGCGCTTTTTCTTTCGGGTCAGTAGCTCGCGTTCCATCCTTGTAAAGCTGACGCACAGCAGAAGCATCTAAGCCAAGATGTGCGCAAACTTCATCAAGTCGTTGGCTATTGAAAAAGACAATGTCACGGTCTGCAAAAGCCCTTGCAAGAAGTGAACACAATAGCTTTGCCTCTCCCATTTCAGCTATGTCGGCAGGAATCCAGCGCAGTAAAACCTTGCTGAACTGATGTTCCTTGCCTACTTGCTCGGCTAATGGGATGTAGTCTTTTTCAGCCATTTAATCCCCTTGTGCGGATTGCATTTGCAGCAACTGATGCGTGCATATCTGCATCTGCGCAGTTATCTGCAATTTCTAAACACGCCTCACGCTCTTTAGCTGCTACTAGTTTGACAAACTCTTGAAGTTGATCAATATCAATTTCAACATATTCGCCATTTTCCAAACTAGCAATTCCGTACTGGCTTAACCAACTTTTGGAAGCCATGCTGATAATTTCTTCTTTTGTCATACCCACCACTCCACCAAAGCAAAAGCTAATCCAGCACCAATAGCAATAGCTACCAATATGTCTAAGATTTTGTTTTTCATTCTGTTGTCTCCAAGTATTGATAACAAGCATCTACAAAGTCTTGTGTTTCTTTTTCTTCTACCAAGTGTGAAATTTCCTCAATCTCATCACCGTCCTTTGCAAACACAGCCATGTGGATGCCTTCGCTCACCATGTCAGCATCATCGCGCGGTGTGTAATCAAAAGCCAAGATAAGCTGACGACCACCGATTACTTCATCAAAGCTAGATGGGTAGTTGTCATATTCAAAGCTGAATTCAAAGTCTTCTGGTTGCATACGTTCTCCTTGTTTGTTGCCGCAATTATTGATGCTATTTCTTACAACTAGCTTACAAACACAAATATTTCACTAAAAATATTTTTAACCTACACCTATTTCGTGACGCCACGAAAATGATAGGCTTATAGGATGACAAAAGATGAAAAACGACACTTATCCCGTGTAGCAGAGCTAGGTTGCATGGTTTGCTTACGACTGTACGGGCCACATGAAGCAGGGCCAGTAGAGATACATCACCCTAGACGTGGTACTGGCATGGCGCAACGTGCAAGCAACTATGACGCTATTGGATTGTGTGTTGAACACCATCGAGGCAATACTGGTGTGCATGGCATGGGCGTGAAAGGCTTTGCCAAGCACTACGGATTTGATGAAGCTGATTTACTTGATGATGTGAAAAAGCTGCTATAATCCGTTTCAGATGGTTTAGGAGTTGCATGAACTAGATGCAGATACTTCTAAGCCTTCATGGCTGACCCCTGATAGTTTGGTGCTAGTTCCACCAGCTCTCAGGGGTTTTCTTTTGAGGCTTAACAAAATGAGTTATTCACGATACGAAGCAGAAAAGAGCGCATGGCTTCGGGCGCACCCAGATGCAACACCTGCACAAATTGAACAAGCGTTCAAACGTATTGCAAAAGCACTGGGGGTTTGACATGGCAAGAATTAGAACAATCAAACCTGAATTTTGGCGAGATGAATCTTTGGCATCTGTATCGCCTGAAGCGTGTCTTTTGGCAATTGGTTTGCTTAACCATTGTGATGATGAAGGCTACTTCAATGCCAATCCTAAACTGGTGGAATCTGACATTTTTCCTTTGCGTGAGTTGAAAAGTAAGACTACCGTACTGCTACAGGAATTGTGCAAGATTGGTTATTTAGTGGTGTTTCAAGGCTCTGATGGAAAGACATACGGGCACATTAAGAATTTTCTCAAGCACCAAGTCATAAACAAGAAAAGTCCTAGCAAAATCAAGCACTTATGCGAATTACCACACGACTACGGTAGTGATACGGTAATGCTACCTATAGGAAAGGAAAGGAAAGGAAAGGAACAATCGGAATCTTATGATTCCTTGTTTGACAGGTTTTATGAAAGTTACCCAAAGAAGGTAGGAAAGCCAGCAGCACTAAAAGCATTTACAAAATGTAAGCCTGATGAAACCTTATTGCAGACAATGCTTGATGCTATTGAACGACAAGCCGAAAGCGAACAGTGGCAAAAGAACGAAGGGCAGTTCATTCCAAACCCTGCAACTTGGTTAAACCAAGAGCGATGGAATGATGGTGTTGAACAACAAAAAGAGCAAAAGAAAGACTGGTTTTAAATGAATACTATCCCTGATGACATTGACTTTGCTGCTTATCTTGCAGCCACAGAGCATAAACAAGCGGTTCAACCTGCTTCTCACTTTCTTGATGACCTGAAAAATTCATATCGGAAAAACAATAATCAGCGCCGAATCTACCTGCCTTGGGGAAAAACAAAAGATATGTTTCACCTTCGTGAAGGTGAATTGACGATTTGGGCGGGTGAATCAGGTCAGGGAAAGACTTTGGCTGTAAACCAGATGATTCTTTCGCTACTAGGGCAAGAAAGCAGCGTTTGTCTTGCTTCGCTTGAGTTGACACCTGCTGAGACGTTTAAACGTTTCCTGCGTTTGTATAGCGGTCTTTGCTTTGCTGACTTTGAATACTTGGATGACAAACAGATTTCAATGCTTGATGAACGGGCAGAGGAAATGATGAGCTGGACACAAAAAATGTGGCTATTCAACAAGGTTGGTGATGTAAACCCTGATGTTATTTTGGGTTCTATCCGATGGTCAGTTGAGCAATATGGGGTCAAGCACTTCATCATTGACAACTTGCAAAAGGTTATCAAAGACACTGACAACTACAACGGCGAAAAGAACTTTGTGGCGAGTTTGTTTGATATTTGCAAAGACACAGGCGTTCACATTCATTTGGTACACCATACGCGAAAGCCTGAGAAGTCAGGAAAAGAGCCAGACAAAAGCAGCATTAAAGGCAGCGGTTCAACCACTGACATTGTGGACAACATTTTTATGGTTTGGCGAAATCTTGAAAAAGAAGCCGATGTCGAGAAAAAAGGTTTTGATTCATCATTTATTGATGACCCAGATACGTTTGTGAAGTGCGTAAAGCAGCGCCATTACTCAGGCTCTGGTAGTGGTGAGCGAAAGTTTGGATTGTTCTTTGAGCCTAATTCAAGTCAGCTTCTTGGCGATAAACGCGATGAATTCATGGAGTTTTACAAGGCTTGGCCACACACATTCAAGGGGCACTAAATGCGAGGACATGAAAAAGTAATTGAATCTCGATTGAACGGCGTAAAGCCTTCGTGTGTGTTCATTGATGACTTTAAGATTGAAAAATCAAAGTGGTCGCAAGATGACGACTTTTTGACAGTATGCGTAGAAGGCGACAACATCAAAACGCTTGACCTACGCTTTTTGGCAGGCCTTGATGTAAGTGCTACGGCTAACACAGAAATAAGAGCGCGTGAGATTTTTGATGCTGCGATAGCTAACGGCGCAAAGACTGTTGCGTCATATAGCTGCACTGGTCGCGGTAACGGAAAAATGCTGATTCATATTGACGGAAAATCACAATCTTTTTAATCAAATGTAAGCATCAAGTAAGAATACAAGTAAACAATCAGCTATCAACAACAGGAGAGATGAAATGAGCAAAGATGAAATTTACGATGTAACTTTTGCGCGTGGCGGATTGTATGTGTTGAATGAAATTATGAAATCAGTCCCATTGCACGATACAAGTAAGTATCACGCTTTGTATGAAACTGTTGAGATGTTGAGAAAGCAATTAAAGCTACGCGCACAATTAGCGCAAAAGGAAAACACATGACAAAAGAAGAAGCAAGACGAATCCTAAACCTTCAAAAAGCAGGATTTCCAGTAAGCGTAATTCAGGTAACACAGGCATTGATCGCATTGGGAGACCTTTGAAATGAAGTACATCAAAACAGCTATTTACTACTCCATTGCAATTTTGTTTGTATGGTTGCCATTTGTGTTCTGGTTCAAAGACAACTTTGGCGAATTGATTAGCGAATACAAAACATGGTTTAAAACGGCAAAAGATTTATCAAACAAGTAAAGGAAACAATATGAACTCAATCACAATCACTGGACAACTCGGCAAAGATGCTGAACTCCGCACAACACCTAAAGGCGAACAAGTCTTAGGATTTTCAGTGGCAGACAGCCAAGGTCGCGACAAGCCAACAATCTGGTGGAATTGCCAGTTATGGGGGAAACGCGCTGAGTCATTGGCTCAATATCTGACCAAAGGCCAAGCTGTAACAGTTATCGGAACTGTCAGCCAACGCACATATCAAGATAAGCAAGGCATGGAAAAAACAGCCGTAGAGGTGCGCGTAAACGATTTGGCGCTCCAAGGTGGCAAGCGTGAAGAAAACGCGCCTAAACACGCTCAAAAGCCTTCAGCTCCAGCAAATCGCGGCGGATTTGAAGACATGAACGATGACGTGCCTTTTGCTGACCCAATGAAGTCACGCGCTTATTGCTTGGCGGTGTGATATGACAAAAGAACAAGCATTGGAAATTATCAAGCTATTGTCAGCAGTTGAATCGTGGTCTTTTGCTGAAAAGCACAGGATGCCAGATTATCTTTACGAAAAAATCAATGATGCTATGCAAGTGCTTGAAAACGAGGTTTTGAATGGATAAGCACGTAGAAGCCGTAAGGCAAAAGCTGTCAGACCGTGCCGAAGTTGGCCTCAAGAAATATGGGGTCAATTTGGAGCGTACAGACCTAAACACAATCGAGTGGTTAAAACACGCACAAGAGGAAGCCATGGACTTGGCTTGCTACCTTGAGCGCATTATCAGCAATTTAGAAGCAAGTGTTTTGCAAGTAAAGGAGATGAAATGAGCAAAGCCCTAGAAGAAGCACTAGCCACGCTAGAGAAACATGGGATTGTTGACTTCAATGTGACTATTGAAGGCGACTCGGCCAAGATGCTGGCTGCGATGCTTGAGCCCGCATTAGATGGAGATGATCCGACCCCGATAAGGCTTATGAGTGGGAATGGTCACTCAGGGTATGGCATCTATGTCGCAGACGATGAGTACCCAGAAGAAGGCGCAGAGCTGCTGGTCAACATTACTCAACCAATGCAGCCCAAGCAAGAGCAGGGTGAGCCTGTGGCGGTTGCTTTAAACACCGGAACAAAACAGGGTGTGAAGTGGTTAAAGAATGTTGAGCATGGTGAAAATCTTTACACCACACCACAACAACGCACATGGGTTGGGCTGACGGATGAGGAAGCAAACGAATTGTGGGAAAGCACAGATTCAGACTGGGAGTTAATGAAGCGAGTAGAAGCCAAACTCAAGGAGAAGAACACATGAATCAATCAAGCCTAATCATCAACCTACTATGTGCTGCAAACATCTTTAAATACCTAGCTTTGAAAAATTTGATGAACGATAAGCAGGCAAAGCCAGTAAAAAAATATACGCAATACAAGAATGGCGGAAGAAATGTAAGGTTGAAGTAAGAAAACACAAGCAAAATAAGCACATCAACAAGGAGAAAACTCAATGACAATCGAAACGCTTTTAAAAACAAACGTAAACGAACACACTGAAAAGAAAAACAATCTCACATACCTGTCATGGGCATGGGCATGGGCTGAAGCACTTAAGGCTGACCCAAAAGCGACATACAAGGTAGAGATGTTTGGCGATAAGTGTTTTATGGACATTAATGGCACTGCAATGGTTTGGGTAACGGTCACAATCTTTGATAAGCCTATGACCTGCCAATTGCCAGTGATGAACTACAAAAACCAAGCAATCCAAAATCCTGACGCTTTTGCGGTAAACACGGCAATCATGCGCTGTATGACAAAGGCACTTAGCTTGCATGGCTTGGGTTTGTATATCTATGCTGGAGAAGACTTGCCTGATGACGATGGAAATGCAGCAAGCAAGCAAAAAGCACCAATTCACCGCCCTGCACAAGACCCAGAAGCAGAAGCACTGCCACAAGCAGAAAAAGACGCATTGGATGAACTAGCATTGGAAATCATCGCATTGGTCGTACAAGAAGACCGCGCAGAAGATGCAAAGACACATCTGCACCAACAAGCACTAGAAGCACCTCAAAAAGTGTACTTATGGAGCAAATTGCCTAGTAATGTGCGTTCAGCCATCAAGAAGTGAGGAAGACATGAACACGATTGAAACGATTGAGCAGATGGTAGAGGCGATGGAAAAATTCCGCTATCACCTAGCAAACAATTACGAAATAAATGCAGCCATCCAAGCAGGCCGAGCACTTCTTGAAGAACTCAAGGGGCAAGAGCCTGTGGCGTGGCAAGTCCATCCGTTTGATTACGGCATTGGACACGAAGGCGTTTACGCAAGAACTGATCGGTTAGAGCAAATTGAAGCATGGAAACGCAAAGGCTGGAATGTGCAACCACTCTACACCCACCCACAGCCAGCACAGCCAAAGGCAGAGCAATGCACATGGACGCAAAGCGAAGACCCGCACATACCTGACACATGGGAAGCCAATTGTGGAGCCATATGGACATTTACCGAAGGTGGCCCAAAAGACAACGGCATGAAGTTTTGCCCTAACTGCGGCAAACCGACAATCGAAGCCGCTCACGGAATTAAGTAAAACAACAGGCAAGCAAGCTGCTACTCCTTTACCATCGCACCCATGGGAGGCTTGTAGGGTGCATAAAAACTAAGATTGATATAATAGAAGCATCTAAGGAAAACCCGAAGGATGAACAAATATGGAACCAAAAGTAGGAACGAATAGGAAAATGCCCAATAACGGAATGGGCAGACCAAAAGGTATTCCAAATAAGGCTACAAGGGACGTTAAAGAGGCTATCGCACGATTCGCAGAGGGTAATGTGCATAAGCTCGAAGAATGGCTAGAAACGATTGCTTACGGTGATGGCGACCAAGTAAAGCCAGACCCAGCAAAAGCCGCCGATTTATACATGAAGGTTATTGAATATCACATCCCTAAACTTGCTAGACAAGAGTTGGTAGGCGATGCAAATAGCCCGTTAAACATGGTGACTAAGGTGGAGTTTGCTGTTGTCGATATTAAAGATACAAGTACCTAAAGTCTTTGTCCCTGCCCTGCAACCTAAAAGGTACATTGGTATTTGGGGGGGTAGAGGTTCAGGAAAGAGCCACTTTTGCGCTGAGTACGTGGTAGCCAAGGCAATTGCTGGTGCTAGGGTGGCCTGCATCCGTGAAGTACAAAACTCAATCAAAGATTCTGTCAAACAACTTATTACGGACAAAATCATTGGTCATGGGCTAGAAAGCACCTTTGAAATACTAGAACAAGAGATTCGTGGGCCACGTGGTTCATTGATTGTGTTCAAGGGTATGCAGTCATATAACGCTGCCAATATCAAGTCTCTTGAAGGTTTTGACCTAGCATGGGTAGAAGAAGCGCAGACGTTAAGCCAGCACAGCCTAGACCTGTTACGCCCAACATTCCGTAAAAACGGCTCTCAATTGCTGTTTGCATGGAACCCGCGCTACAAGACTGATGCGGTAGATAAGTTTTTCCGTACCGCAAGCCGTGACGATATGGTGTCAATCATGGCGAACTGGAACGACAATCCTTGGTTTAAGAACACCCCGCTATACGCGGATATGCTCAAAGACTTTGAGATAGATCCAGACAAGGCTGAACACGTTTGGAATGGTGCATACGGCTCTAGCCAAGGCGCTATCCTTGCCAAATGGGTGAACAAAGCTGAAAGAGAAGGCAGGATTCACAACGAAGTCACATACGACCATGAAGGTATGCCAATTGAGGTCTCTGCCGACTTAGGCTTTAGAGATACAGCCTCATTCTGGTATTGGCAGAGAGTTCGTGGTGGGTTTAATGTTCTGAAATACGATGGTGACAGCGGTTTAGACGCAGAGGAATGGATACCGCGAATTCAAGACAACATCCGTGAACTAGGCGGAAAAGTTGGCAAGATATGGTTGCCGCACGATTCAAGGGCAAAGACGTTTCAGTCTCGCCATACAACGATGGAGCAGTTCGTTAAAGCCTTTGGTGTTCAGCACGTTGGCCTAGTCCCGCAATCAAAGAAGCTAGACCAGATCAGCGCGGCAAGGGCTGTGATTGACCGATGCGCGTTTAATACTCAGCTTTGTGAAGATGGCCTAGACGGACTGAGAGCATGGGAGTTCCTTTACAACGAGGAAAACGGCGTATTTAGCCGTGAGCCTAACCACAATTGGGCGTCACATCCAAGCGATGCGTTTGCGTACGGTTGCCAGGCTATGCAAGAGTTCAAAGACCAGAATAACAAAGATAAACCCGATATTTTCTCAATAAAAGGCGAAAAAACGGGTAAAATCGTGACAATTCCACTGAATGATATGTGGGCTGAAACATCTAAGAGGGTAGAGCGAATATGAAAGAAATTAACCCAGTCGCAGAAGCTCGCCGCTGGCATCAGGAATTAAAGCTAGCTAAAAAAGAGGACGCTGACTGGTGCAAACGCTCTAAGAAGATCGTCAAACGCTACCGAGATGAACGTACAGCAGGCACAAGCGGAGCCAAGCGTTACAACATTTTGTGGAGCAATATACAGACGGTTCTACCCGCTTTGTATGGTCGCACGCCACGCGCCCAAGTAGAGCGCCGCTGGAAGGATAAAGACCCTGTTTCACGCACAGCCGCCACAATTCTTGAGCGTGCGCTTCAATATGAGATTGACCACTACGGCGACTATGATTTTGCCGTAAAAGCTGCGGTAACTGATCGATTGTTGCCTGGTCGCGGTGTGGCTTGGGTGCGCTTTGAGACTAAATCAGTCGAGACAGTCGAATCGCCTGATATGCAAGCGGCTGAAGATGCTGCACCTGATATGCAAGAAGGCATGACAACTGGTGAGCCAAGCATTGAAATGTATGCTGGTAAGCCTGAAGTCAACCTAGAAACAACGCCATGTGACTACGTTTATTGGGAAGATTTCCGCTGTACGCCTGCTCGTACTTGGGATGAAGTAACTTGGGTGGCTCGCCGTGTCTACATGACCAAAGACGAAGTTATCAAGCGTTTTGGCGAAGAATTCAGCGATGTGAACTTGTCTCATGTGCCTACTGGTCTTGACGACATGAAATCTCAAGGCGTAAGCCAAGGCGAGATTGACCGCATGAAAAAGGCAGAGGTGTGGGAGATTTGGGATAAAGGCGAAGAATGCGTCTATTGGGTAGCCGATGGGTACGACAAGCTCTTAGACCACAAAAACGACCCTTATGGCCTCGATGGTTTCTGGCCTTGCCCAAAGCCTTTGTTTGCTACGCAGACCACAGACCAACTCGTGCCTGTGCCTGACTATGCTTTGTATCAAGACCAAGCAGAGGAAATCGACAAGCTGACTAACCGCATTTCATTGCTGGTTGACGCTGTTAAGGTTGTGGGTGTGTATGACGCATCTCAGCCTAGCATCCAGCGTATGCTGACAGAAGGCGTTGATAACACGCTGATTCCTGTTGATTCATGGGCAGCATTTAGCGAAAAAGGCGGCATCAAAGGTACTGTGGACTTCTTGCCACTTGACCAAGTGATGAAGGCTCTCAATGAGTGCTATCAAGCCCGTGAAGCCGCTAAACAAGTGGTGTATGACGTTACGGGCTTGAGCGACATTATTCGTGGCTCTAGCGTTGCTAGTGAGACTGCAACTGCCCAACAAATCAAAGGCCAATACGCCTCTATGCGCTTGAAGCGTATGCAGCATGACGTTGCGGTGTTTGCGTCTGACCTGCTGAAAATCAAAGCACAGTTGATGTGTGACTTGTATAGCCCACAAAACCTGATTGAAATGTCGGGCATTATGGGTACGGATGACGCTCAATTTGCAGAGCAAGCCATTCAGTTGATGAAGACAGAACCATTGCGCTCGTTCCGCATTGAGGTTGCATCTGATTCATTAGTGGAAATGGACGAGGCAGGCGAAAAAGCTGCGCGCACTGAATTTCTGCAAGCCTTTGGTCAAGCAATGGGACAAGCACTGCCAATCATTCAAGCTGCCCCTGAGTTTGCTCCGCTTATTGGTGAAACGCTGCAATTCGTGGTTCGTACATTCAAAGGTGGTCGCCAACTTGAGAACGCTCTGGAAATGGCTATTGAGCAAGGCAAACAGCCTAAACCTGAACAGCCAAACCCTGAGATGATGAAGCTCCAAGCAGATCAGCAAGCCCAACAAGCACAGATGATGGCTGAACAGCAAAAAGCGCAGATTGCCCAACAGCTCGAACAAGCCAAACTGCAAGCAAGTGCTGAACTTGAGCAATTCAAAGCACAAACAGCCATGCAACTTGAGCAAATGAAGCAAGCCGCTGAGACTGAACGCGCTACATACAAAGCCCAGTTAGAAGCTGAAACCAAGCTACAAATTGCCCAAATGCAGACAGAGGCACAAAGCAAGCCTCAAAACATGTTCCAAGTTGACAGCGGTGGTAAGCTAGACAACATTGCAGAGACCATCACACAACACGCCATGCAACAAGGCCAAGGCATTGCCGATGCAGTGAACAACTTAGGCCAAGTCACAGCAGTGCTGGTTAGTGCAGTAGATGAAATGAAACGGCCTAAAAAGCGGGTTCTTCAACGTGATGCTAATGGTCGTGCCATAGGCGCTATTGAAGTGATGGACGAATAAAACTGAAGTAACACTAAATAAGGCAAATGGCATAAAATTACTAGGTAATTTAACCAAATGGATAACATAATGGAACCAACATCTACAGCCGCCAGCGGATATGCTATATCAAAGGGTGCAACTGCCCTTGCTGGTTTATTTGGGAGTATCTCTATGTCATTCCTCTGGATGCCTGCAAAGTTCCGTGAACATAGTCGATTGGCAGCGGGGGCGATTATTGGCGGAATTGGCGTAATGGCTGCTATTGCCCTTGGTGGTTTGTTAATCCGACAGTTTGGCCTAGACCCTGAGAGTTTGGATGTAGCTCTAGGCGTTGGTTACTTGGTGGGCGCTATGTCTCTTGGGGTGATTGGCTGGATTGCTAATTTCTTTGAAAAGCGCGAAAAGCAAGACATTATTGATGTCTACAAAGAAGTCAAGGCCGTTAAAGAAACCAAAAAGCCAACGCGCCGAGTACGTGCAGGCGTCAAAAAATGATTGCCATTTGGCTTCAGCTACTCATCGGCGTATCAGTACCGTGTATTTTGACGGTGTTGTGGTGGATGGTTAAAGGCAGAAGCAAAAAAAAACGTATCTTGCTTGAGTTGGCCTTCATTTTTGGTGTATTTGGACTTATCGTTCAAACGTCTAGGTCTATTTATTACTTTGCACATGGACATTACCCTGTTGACGTTGGTGTTCCTCTTTGGATAACAAAGGATTTGTCAATATGTTTGTTTGTGGCTCATTTTGCGAGTATCCGTAATGGAGAAGAAGCCGTTAGTTGACAGAATTAAGGAATGGGCGGTTGTTGTCGCCCTAATTACTAGCGGACTATCCATAAAAGTCTCATATACCAATAATCAGCTTGAGTTTGAGATAGAGAAAACACAAAAGGCGCTGGCGGCGGCACAAGAGCAAGCTAATGGCTTTGCATTGGCTGGGATGTGTAATGACTGAAAGTTGCAGAATGTGGGTAATGGTAGACGCACCGCGAATGTTGGATTATTTATGCACATTGATTGAATACAACTTTGATTTGGCTTTGCGGTACACCTGCGGATAAGTTAAAATCTCAATATCTAATGAGGTGTTAAATGCAATTCAAACAAGTCAAACCATATTCAGCCTTTACAAGTGCTGGCAAGGTAACGGTGGAAAACATCAACCTTCAAAGCGTACTTGATAACTTGGTTGATAACGTCACGTTTAAATACACTCTAGCCGACAAAGACTGCGCTATTGCTTGTGACGGTGTTGTAGTTCTTGGTCCTGATACATACAGCACTTGGGACGCAACAGACCGAGGCGCTTACGAGATTGTGTGCAAAAAGCTCGGTTTAGAGTTGTTGCCTGCAAACATATTCAAGGCTGGCTAATGCTTACCTACGCTTTAATTGGCGGCGCTATTGCTGTGGGTGGCTTGCTGATGGGCAAGTACTACGGCAAGAAAAAAGACGAAACACCCCCACCAAAGGATGAATAATGGCAGTTACC
>JACCDU010470024.1_pt1 | contig 33048 bp, 29 predicted proteins | sample 7446081 | NCBI WGS metagenome assembly JACCDU01 (sample SAMN15323447, study PRJNA562643) | freshwater metagenome | isolation source: river surface water | place: USA:Blue River Watershed | collected 2017-08-17
AATCCGCTGCATTCCGGCGCCACCTCGGCCCATGCGCTGTCGCCGACCTTTGCCGACCATGCGCGTTACCTCGAAATACGCCGCTTCGGTCTGGTCATCGAAGGGCTGTTCGCCGGCATCCTGCTGGCCACCTGCGTATTCGGCTGGTACTCCGCATTGCAGAACCGTGACCGCAGCAGCGTGCTGTACGCATGCTGGATCATGATCGCGCTGGTGTCGTACAGCGTGCTGCCGGTGCACGACGGCTCGCGCATCTATGAATTCCTGCTGCAGTTCGAAGGCTTGCGCGTGGGACCGATCTATGTGACGCGCTTTGTCGGCAATACCTTCGGCTTCATGCAGGCGATCGGCTACGTGCTGTTTGCGCGCAGCTTCCTCGACCTGAAGACCCATCTGCCCCGGATTTACCGCCTCAGCAATGTGTATGTGGTGCTGTCGATCGCCTGGTGGATCCTGGTCGTGCCTTTCTGGCATATCGCCGTGAAGTCGCCGACGCTGGTTTTTGCGCCTTACGCGATGATGGTGATTGCGATGCTGCTCACCATCTTCGGCAGCGCCTGGGTGCGTTACCGCCAGGGCCTGCAGGTCGCAAAGTTCTTCATGTTCGCGATCATTCCCTACCTGTTCTTCCGTGGCGTGTTCTTGCTCAGCACCTTCCTGAACGTGCCGTCACCGTTCAGCTTCATGGAGAGCGCCGGCCTCGGCTTCTTCCTGCAAAGCTCGAACACGGCCCAGGCAGTGGGCTTCTGCTGCGAAGCGCTGATCATGGGCCTTGCGGTGTTCCGCAAGAACCGCTGGCTGCAGGATGAATTGAAACGCGAGGTCGATACGCAAAACCAGCGACTGGAAGCCACTGTCGATGCCCGCACCCGAGAACTCGCGGCCAGCAAGGCGGATACCGAGCGCCAGCATCAGCTGATCCTCGACTCGATCAGTTACGCAAGCCGCCTGCAAAAAGCGCAGCTGCCGCGCACGTCACGGCTCGAAGGCCGCTTCCTGTCGTTCGATGCGATCTGGGAGCCGCGCGACACCATCGGCGGCGATGTCTGGTGGGTGTCGCCGCCTGATGAGCAGGGGCGCATCACGCTGGTACTGGCCGACTGCACGGGCCATGGCGTGCCGGGCGCGATGCTGTCGGTGCTGGCCAGCACTTCGCTGGAACGCATTGCCGCGGCCAACCCGGGCATGGGTCCGGCCGACATGCTGATGGCGCTCGACCAGGCGCTGCGCCGCGGCCTGAACCAGGACTTGCCCGGTACCGAGAGCGACGACGGCTGCGACGCGGCCATCGTGCGTATCGATACCGAACGACGACGGCTGGAATTCGCCGGCGCGAAGCTGGGTCTGATCCATGCGCATGCCGATGGCCACGTGGACCGCATACAACCGGCGCGCATCTCGCTCGGCTATCCGACGCCGCCCGCAGAGCTACCGCCCGTACATGCAATCAGCTATGCAGCGGGCGATACCTTCCTGATCGTCAGCGACGGCATCACCGACCAGGTCGGCGGCGGCGACAAGCCACGCGCGTACGGCTACCGCCGGCTCACCGAATTGCTGCAGGCGTGCAACGGACTAGACGCGCCATCGATCGCGCAACGCCTCCGCGACGACCTGCAAGCATGGCAAGGCCGGCAGCTGCGCCGCGATGACATGACGGCGCTGGTGTTCAGCATGCACTAAGCACGCGAACGCCGCAGGTCACGCTGTCAGCGCGGCCGCGCGCGGCGTTCGAAGTGGTCGGCGCTGGCGTCGGTCCAGTTCGAGCAGAACGGCTCCGGCAGGGTCGGGATGCGCCCGGCTTCGAGCAGCACACCGGGCTCCAGCGTGACCAGCGTGCTGGCCAGCGATACCGCCAGCCCGGCATTGTTGCGCACCGTGATGTGCTCGGCAGTGATCTGCTCCGGATGTTCAAGACCAGCAGCGCCGACCAGTTCGGCCAGTGCTTCGATGGTCAACTCGTGGAAGTTGTACACGCGGCTGGCCTTGTCGGGCACGACCAGCGCGCGCTGGCGATCCGGATCCTGGGTGGCGACGCCGGTCGGGCAGTGGTCGGTGTGGCAGCTGCGCGACTGGATGCAGCCGAGCGCGAACATGAAGCCGCGCGCGGAGTTGCACCAGTCAGCGCCGAGCGCAATCGCACGCGCGATATCGAATGCCGAAATGATCTTGCCCGATACACCGATGCGGATACGGTCGCGCTTGCCGACGCCGACCAGCGTGTTGTGCACCAGTCGCAAGCCTTCGCGCATCGGCATGCCGACATAGTCGGCAAACTCGACCGGCGCTGCACCGGTGCCGCCCTCGCTGCCATCAACGACGATGAAGTCCGGATAGATGTCGGTCTCCAGCATCGCCTTCACGATACCGAACCATTCCCACGGCTGGCCGATGCAGAGCTTGAAGCCGACCGGCTTGCCGCCGGACAGTTCGCGCAGGCGCGCGATGAAGGCCATCAGTTCCTTCGGCGTGCTGAACTCGCTGTGCGCCGCCGGTGACACGCAATCCTGGCCCAGCGGCACACCGCGCGTAACCGCGATCTCGGACGTGACCTTGGCGGCCGGCAGCACACCGCCATGACCGGGCTTGGCGCCCTGCGACAGCTTGATCTCGACCATCTTCACCTGCGGCGACTGCGCCTGTTCGGCGAACTTGTCCGGATCGAAGTGACCGGCCGAGTTGCGGCAACCGAAGTAACCAGAGCCGATTTCCCAGATCAGGTCACCGCCGTGTTCACGGTGATAGGCGGAGATCGAGCCTTCGCCGGTGTCGTGTGCAAAGCCACCCATCTGCGCGCCGCGGTTCAGTGCGCGTATCGCATTCGGCGACAGCGAGCCGAAGCTCATCGCGGAGATGTTGAAGATCGATGCGTCATACGGCTGCTTGCACTCCGGACCACCGATGTGGATGCGGAAGCTCTTCGGATCGACGTCCTTGGGTGCTGCCGAGTGACCTATCCATTCGGCGTCGGCGCCGTACACCGGCTTGATGGTGCCGAAGCCGCGCTTGTCATTCACGCGCTTTGCGCGCGAGTACACCATCGCGCGCTGGTTGCGCGAGAACGGCAAGTTCTCTTCATCGCTCTCGAGGAAATACTGCCGGATCTCGGGACGGATGTATTCGAGCATGAAGCGCAGATGGCCCGTGACCGGGTAGTTGCGCAGGATGGCATGATGAGTCTGCCGATAGTCCCGCCACCCGACGATGAACAGCGCAGCGCTGATCAGTGACAACCACGGCGATATTGGCAGCAGCAGGAAAATGCCGAAACCGGTCATCACCCACGGCAGGAAGCGTGAATACTGGCCCATCATGCTCTGTCCCCTCCTCTTTGATGTCATGTAGCCGCACCTGTGCCGGTGCTGGTACTGCGGGTACTGCTGGTACGACTGATACGGCTGATTCAACCAATACCGCTGCGACGGTTACCGATGTCGGCGCGGTACCCGCTGAAAAATCAATGAAACTCGACAGTCACTGACGGGTCGCCCGGCAGGCCGGCGTAGCGCATCCGTATCTTCATGCCGGGCTTGGTTGGCTGCGGCGGGAAGAAGCCGCCCAGGCTCAGCAAGTCACCTTTCTTCAGCGTGATCCCGTCCTGCTTCAATGTCTTCGCAAGCCAGATCGCTGCCTGCAGCGGGCTGCCCATCAGATCGCTGCCTTTGCCGCGCCCGAGTTCCTTGTCATTTTCGTTCTCATCGACCATCGTGACGGTCATGTTCGCCATCGCATCCACGAAGGCCTGCGTGCGTTGTACCGGCAGCTCCATGCCGAGCACGCCGCCACGGAAACCGACATTCGCTGCAATGAAGTTCGGGCCGCTGAAATCACCCTCCAGCATCAGGTCCGGCAGCTCGATGAAGGGCACCACGGACTCGATGTAGTTCAGCGCTTCGAGCGGCGTCTTCGCATCGGCGAGGCGCGGGTCGGACACTTCGACCAGGATGTCGGCTTCATACAGCGGACGCGCGCCAAAGTCGTGCGGCAGCATCGCGATGATGTCGACCATGTTGCGGTCGTGCATGTAGCCCCACTTCGGCGCATCGACACCGAAGCGCTTCTGCAGCGCCGGGTTGGTGAACGCGGCTTTGTAGCCGACACGATCGCCGAGCACCGAGTGCAGCCGCTGGCCGAGCTTGCGCTTTGCGCATTCCGCGTCTTCCAGACTGATGTCATTGCCGAAGCCCTTGCTCTGGCGACGCTTCGCAAAGTCGGCCACGTAGGCATCCACTACCGCATCGGCCGGGCACGCTGCATGCGATGCGGGCACGGTAAAGATGGCGGCCAGCGCCAGCGGCAGCAACAGGTGTTTCATGGGGTGCTTCTCCTCGAAAATGGTGCGGCGAGGATAGCACGCGCTAACGCCGATGCCGGGCATCTCACTGTTATTTGCGCGCGCCGGCCGGTACCAGCGATTATCACGTTGCCTGCGATTCAATCATGTTCTTTATTGATTAATATTTTCAAAATGGCAGTCAATGAAAAAGGGATGGCTGGAAAATAATTCCGGCATTTTTTTGTGATTAATGATTTCAATTTGAAATGAATGGATGCTGGTCGCATTTGCCAATATCAATAAGGAAATGAAATGCGATCATTGTCATAAAACTTATTTTCACATGTGCAAACCCTTGAAAACGCTGGAGTTACTTTTGTCAGACTGCAGTCAGTAAATAACCTGGTAATTTCGATTTACTGATTGTCAAGAAAGGAGCCATTCAAGTATTCTTTCTGCGCGGTAACTTTTCAATGTAATGGAGGGGGAAGGCATGGCAAAGAATATTCGCTTCGGCGATTATGTCCAGGCTGTCACGGTTGATTCGGATTCGATCAGCTACGGTCGGATGATCCCGAAGCCCAAACTGGACAAGAACGGGAATGAAATCCCGATGAAGCCGGAGAAGATGCGACTCGCAGGTGCAGACGTCTATAACCTGCTGCAACCGTATCTGAGCGTTCGCTTCATGGAGCAGGTGCAAGCGGTGATTCCGCTGGCGGCCTATCTGGTGCTGTTCCAGATCCTGGTGCTGCAGCGTTCGGTGTCGGGCTCGATGGAAATCACCGCCGGTCTGCTGGCCGTCATCGTCGGTCTGATGGTCTTCATGGAAGGCCTGAAGCTGGGCCTGATGCCCTTCGGCGACATCATCGGCAACACGCTGCCGAAAAAACTTCCCCTCGTTGGTGTGTTGATCATTGCCGGCCTGCTCGGCATCGGCGTGACCTATGCGGAACCCGCGATCGGTACGCTGAAGATCGCCGGCTCACTGGTCGATCCTGAGAAAGCACCTCTGCTCTATTACGCGCTGATGGCGAAAACCGAATCGACCGTGTTGCTGGTCGGCTTTGGTGTGGGCCTCGCAGCGGTGATCGGCTCGATGCGTTTCCTGTACGGCTGGAGCCTGAAGCCGCTGATCTACCTGTCGCTGATCCCGACCACGATCCTGACCGCGATCTGCGTGATCAACCCGGACCTGCGCTCCATCGTCGGCCTCGCATGGGACTGCGGCGCGGTGACCACCGGCCCGGTGACGGTGCCCTTGGTGCTGGCACTCGGTATCGGTATCGCAGCGTCCGGTGGCAAGGGTGACAGTTCACTGTCGGGCTTCGGCATCGTGACGCTGGCATCGATCTTCCCGATCATTGCGGTGCTCGCCCTGGGTGTGTACTTCGGCTACACCGTCAGCCCGGAAGAGATGAAGGCCGCAAACATGGTGGTGTTCGAAGCGGCGAAAGCGGCTGCCGGCGCCGACAACCTGTCAACCTGGGACAAGATCCTGATGGGTCCGATCAAGGATGGCGTGCAGGCGATCGTGCCGCTGGTGATCTTCCTGATGTTCGTGCTGTTCGGCATCCTGCGCTCGCGCCTGCCGAATGCATTCATCATCGTCTATGGTCTGATCCTGACCGTGATCGGCATGTGCGTGTTCAACATCGGCCTGCTGTACGGTCTGTCGGCACTGGGCGACCAGGCAGGCAGCCTGATCCCGGGTGCGTTCCAGCAAATCGAGATCCCGGCCCGCTTGCTGTCTGCCGGTGAGAACCCGGCCTACGGCAACCTCTACGGCCCGGTCTGGGGCACGGTGATCGCGCTGATCTTTGCGTGGGTGCTGGGCTTTGGCGCGACGATGGCAGAACCGGCGCTGAACGCGCTGGGCCTGACGGTGCAGAACATGACCAACGGCTCGTTCAAGAAATCGATGCTGATGTACTCGGTCGCCGGCGGTGTGTCGACCGGTATCGCGCTCGGCGTCGCGAAGCTGGTGTTTGACTTCAACCTGATGTACATCCTGGTGCCCGGCTATGTGATCGCCGTGATCCTGACCGCGATGTCGTCCGAGGAATTCGTGAACATCGGCTGGGACTCGGCCGGCGTGACCACGGGTCCGGTGACGGTGCCGCTGGTGCTGGCGATGGGCCTCGGTCTCGGTGGCGCGGTGCAGGCCGTCGAAGGCTTCGGCATCCTGGCTGCGGCGTCGATCGCACCGATCGTTGCGGTGCTCGCCCTCGGTGTGTACGTCCAGTGGAAGGTCAAGCGCGAACTCGAAGCAGCCGAAGCGGCTGCATGACGCGCGATCGAACGGAATCATTGAATATCCAAGCTAAAGGAAAAACACATGGCCAAGCGTAAAGTTACGAATTTGACCGAAGTGGCACTGATCACCTGCGTGGTGCAGAAGGGCCTGGCGGACACTATCAACACCTCGCTGCTGGAAGTCGGCGTGCAGGGTTCCACCGTCCACATGGGCGTGGGCACCGGCGTGCGTGAGCGCCTCGGTATCCTCGGCGTCGCGGTGGACGTCGAGCGCGAGATCATCAGCGTGATGGTCCCGCAAGACCAGACCGACCGCATCTTCGAGCGCATGTTCCTCGCCGGTCGCCTCGACACCCCGGGCATGGGTTACATCTACGTGACCCCGCTGCTGCAGGCGGCGACCTACATCCCGCCGAGCCTCCTGAAGGACTGAGACTGATCCGGACAACAGGAGGACAACATGAGCCAAAACGATAAACCGGAAATTCCGTATATCGATTACACCCGTCAGATCACCTGCATTCTTTATGAAGGCGGTGCGATGAAGCTGATGGAGCTTCTGCACCACAAGGGAATCAACGAGTGCTATTTCTATAACGTGCGTGGCAACCCGATCGGTCGCGCTTCGCTGGCAGGCAACCTGCCGGAGATCCCGAAGACCGAGATACTGCATGTGACCGTGTCGGCCGACCAGGCCGACTACGTGTACCGCATGCTGTACGAAGAGGCCCGCATGGACGAACAGGGCAAGGGCATGATCAGCGTGAACCGTCTGACCCGCTCTTCCCAGATCGCCCTGCCGGAAACCTCACACGTGCTGGCGGCCTGACGCGCGCCACGGAACCCATATCAATGCCACTCACACCAGGAGAAATTCATGAGTGATGTCATCAAGAACATGATTGCAAAGAACAAGCGCGCGATTTTCGATGTCGAGGCGATCGTGCAGTTCAACGTCGGCCAGATCCAGGTGTCGCGAAGCACCATCGAGGAAAACATCACCGATGCGCAGCAGAGCTACCTGATCAACGCCGCAGGTAACCGTGAACTGATCATGCGCACCACGGACGACGTTTTCCGTAACCGCATGATGATGATCGAGCAGCTGAACCCGACCAACTCCGACCAGGAAGCCTTCCAGCTGTCGATGGCCAACCGCGTGAAGGTCGAGTATCTGGAGCACCGCTCGAAGGTCAACCGCAAGATGGCCACCATCGCACTGAAGATGGCCGAAGCGATCAAGGCCCTCGGCGAAGTCAGCCAGACCTTCTACGAACTGAACGACGAGATGGTCAACTACATCGACGAGATCGCCGACTCGAACGGCCAATGGTTCGACGGTGAGCTGAAGCAGATGATGGAATCGGCCTCGCACCACGGCAACGAGTCGCGCGTGAACGAGATCGAGGAAGTTGTCCGCAGCGTGAAGAACAGCTCGCTCGAAACCCGCAAGCTGATCGACGACACCTTCAAGACCGGTGAAGAGCTGAAGGAAAAGCTGAACGGCCTGCAGGACGCCGGTAACGAGATGCGTGACAACGTGATCTCGCTGCGCGAGAAGGTCGACGCCAACCAGAAGCGCGTCGCCGACCAGATCGGCGGCTAAGCTGTCAGCCCGCCGTCAGCGTTTTCGCTGACGGTTGGCATATACTCGTCGGGCCGGCCTGCGTGTCGGCCCGATGCGTTTTACAAAGATAACAAGCATAACAAGCAGCAGGAGCCAGCATGAAACGCCGTATCATGGAGATCCTCGACGGCAGTGCGCACGATCGCGCCAGCGCCATCGCCGAGTGGGTCATTACCGTTGTCGTGCTGACGAACTGTGCGGCCGTGATCCTGGACTCGGTGCCCGAGATCCACGCCGAGTACCGCGACATCTTCCATGAGTTCGAATTCTGGAGCGTGATGTTCTTCACTGCGGAGTACATCCTGCGCAGCTGGTCGTACGGCGCGCGCTATACGCCGGCCGAAGGCGGCGCCTGGAAAGGCCGCAAGGAATACATGTTCAGCTTCTTCGGTCTGGTCGATTTCTTTGCGACTGCGCCCTACTACCTGCACACCTTCTTCCCGTTCCTGGACCTGCGCGTGCTGCGCGTGCTGCGCCTGCTGCGTATCCTGAAACTGTCCAAGTACAACACTGCGCTGCAAGACCTTGCGCATGCGGTGATGTCGGAGAAAAAAGCGTTTACGTCGGCGCTGTTCCTGATCGTGATCGCGACCATTGTGTCGGCCTCGCTGATGTACTTTGCCGAAGGCCACAACCAGCCCGAGCACTTCGGGTCGATCCCGGCCTGCATGTACTGGTCGGTCATTACCATCACGTCCGGCTACGGCAACGTGGAAGACCTGACGCTGGCCGGCGAGATCATCGCGCTGGTGACGGGCTTCCTCGGGGTCTGTATGGCAGCGATCATGACGGGTATTGTCGCGTCCGCCTTCTCGAACCAGCTCGGTCGCAAGAAAGCCGCGTTTGGCCAGCAACTGCGTGAGGCGCTGGCCGATGGCATCGTGACCGATGCCGAACGCGAAGTGCTGGACCGGCTGCGCCGCCAGTACCGGCTGTCCGAGGCCCAAGCCAACGAGATGATGGAAGAGGCGAAGAAGGAACGCGCCGCGAAAGCCGCCGGCGCTTGATCAGCCGTTTCAGCCCGGCGGTCGCGAGCGCTGCACCTGCTCCCACACCGTACGTTCCAGCTCCGACGCCTGCCCGGGCTGCTGCAGGCTGCGCTCGATATAGGCCGCATCGGCCACCGCCGCCAGTTCGCGCAGGCGCGCGACCAGTGTTCGGTACTGCGCGACCGCATATTCGGGGTTGTGCGCTGCCATCGCGAGCCCCTCGAATTCTCCGGCCGGCGTCTCGGTGCTGTCCCCGCCCTTCTCGATGATCGCGATCAGTTCGTTGATCTCGGTGTTCGACAGGTGATGCTGGCGTGCGACCTGTACGAATTCTTCGCGCGCGGCCTCGCCAAAGTCCTGCGACAGCCCCAGCGCCACCAGTTCCTGCTTGATGCGCTCACGGTTCATGCGCAATTGGTCGGTGAAACCGGAGGCCATGATCGCGGCCGGGATCGCGAAGATGCCGATACCGACCAGCGCCAGTACCACGGTGATCATGCGGCCACCGGGCGTCACCGGCGAGATATCGCCATAGCCGACCGAGGCCAGGGTAATCACCGCCCAGTAGATCGACTGTGGAATGTTCTCGAATTTGTCCGGCTGCGCTTCGCGCTCCAGCAGGTAACCAAACGCCGCCATCATGAACACCAGCAGCGCAATCATGAACATCGCTGCCATCAGCACCGGCATTTCCTTGCGGATCACCGAGAACATCGTGTCGCTGGCAGAGGAGTAGCGGCCCAGCTTCAGCAGGCGCACCATGCGCACGATACGCAGGAAGCGCAAATCGACCGCGCCGCCGATCAGCAATTCCAGCATGAACGGCAGAATGGCGAGCAGATCCAGCAGCCCGGACGGCGAACTGACGAAGCGGTAGCGCATCAGGAAGGGTTTGCGCTCGGGGTCCTCTTCGGGCATCGCGTAGATGCGCAGCAGGTATTCAACGGCAAACACCACGAAGGAGGCGACGTCGAGCACCAGGAAATGCACGCCAAACAGCGCGCGTATGCTGTCCACCGACTCCAGCACGATCGACAGCACCGACACCACGATCCAGAAGATCAGGAATACCTCGACCACCTGGTTCAGCTTGCCGCCGTATTCGCTGGGGAACAGCAGCGCATGCACCTTCTGGCGCAGCGTGCGGCCGCGGTTCAGTTGCGCGAACTCCCGCAAGCCCTCGATCACCATCTTCGTGATCTTCAGGATGCGCAGCAGGCGCAGCACCCGCAGCACGCGGGTATCGACCGCCAGCAGCAAGCCGAGGAAGAACGGCAGGATTGCCAGCAGGTCGACGATGCCCAGCAGGCTGGTCATGTAGGCGATGCGCGGCGAGCTTCGGCCGGCGAACTCCGGGTCTTCCGGCGCCAGGTACAGGCGCAGCAGGTATTCGATGCTGAAGACCGCGACCGAGAACAGGTCGAACCAGCGGAAGGCCTCGCTGTACTCGGCTTCCAGCGCCGGCGCCGATTCCAGCAGCAACGCGAACAGGTTGGCGACGATCAGCAGGAACAGAAAACGGTTCAGCGTCGCATGCGCCCCATTGGGTGCGGCATCGTCAAACAGGAACGCATACAGCTTGCGGCGAAAGCCGGGCTCGGCCGGCATGGCATCGGATCGGGATCGCATGGGATGTCCTGCCCGCGCCGGCCTGGCCGCGGATAATTATTATTGTAAATAAATCGACAATGTTTTCCGGTACCGCGATTTTTATGACTTGATTATTTCAGCCGGAGTTTTGCCGAAAATCACGGAATGTTGCGGCTATAATATTAGCCGCTTCACCAACCAATAATCAAATGCAGCAGCCGTCCCGCGTGGGGTCGCCGCCGGTCTTTACCGTCGGCCAGGGTAAGGCCGTTTGCGGCACCTAGAAGAAAAACGATGAAGACGCTCCAGACGCGCATTTACGAGCTGCTCGAAGGCTCGATCAACAACAGGGCGAGCCGAATTACGGAGATATTCATCGCCAGCGTGGTGGTGCTGAATGTGCTGGCCATCATCCTGGAATCGGTGCAGGAGCTGCACGACGCGTACGAATATTATTTCCATATTTTCGACGTCGCCAGTGTGATGATTTTCACGCTGGAATACATATTGCGCGTATGGTCGTACGGCGTCAAATACAGCAAGGAAGAAGGCGGCAGCTGGCGCGGCCGCAAGGAATACATTTTCAGCTTCTACGGCTTCATTGATTTCTTCGGCACCATGCCGTTCTATGCGCAGCTGCTGTTCCCGGGCCTGGACCTGCGCGTGCTGCGTATCTTCCGCCTGATGCGTATCTTCAAGCTGTCGCGCTACAACAGCGCGCTGACGGACCTGATCGAAGCGGTGAAGGCCGAGCGCGATTCATTCACGTCGGCGCTGTTCCTGCTGCTGATCTCCTGTCTGCTGTGCTCGTCGCTGATCTATGTGGCCGAGGGCCACTTGCAGCCGGAAGTGTTCCCGTCGATCCCGGCCACGATGAAGTGGTACCTGCTGACCATTATTTCCGGCTGGGGCAACGTCGATCCGGTATCGGTGTTCGGCGTGGTGCTGGTGGTGCTGACGCAGATCCTCGCGATTGCGCTGGCGGCGATCCTGACCGGTGTGGTCGCCACCGCCTACACCACCCAGGTCGAGCGCCGCGAAATCATGTACGAGACCGAGATCCGCGAAGCGCTGGCCGATGGTGTGGTGACCGAAGAAGAACGTGAGCGCCTCGACATGCTCAAGCGCCAGTTCGGCATGAGCGACGAGCAGGTGGAGGCAATTGCACGTCAGGTGCGCGAAGAAAAAGGCCTGGCCTGATGCTCGGGCCTGTGCGTCACCGCGATACAGGCACGTTGAACACCATAACGACAAGCATCACCAGCCCACCACGCAGAGGGGCACGGGGAGCACTGGGGGAACGGCATGATTGAATTTCTGCAGCAACTGAACTGGGTCGTGGTCGGACAGATCATCCTGATCGACATCCTGCTCGGCGGTGACAATGCGATCGTGATCGCGCTCGCGTGCCGCCATCTGCCCGAGCACATGCGGATGAAGGGCATCATCGGCGGCACCATCGGCGCCATCATCATCCGCATCACGCTGATCGCATTTGCGGTCACGCTGCTGACCCTGCCCTACCTGAAGATCATTGGCGGCCTGCTGCTGCTGTGGATAGGCATGAAGCTGATGCTGGACCAGGACGACGGCGACGCCGAGATCGATGGCGGCGACCGTCTGTTCACCGCGATCAAGACCATCCTGATCGCCGACCTGGTGATGAGCATCGATAACGTGATCGCGGTGGCCGGCGCGGCCGAGCAGGCCAGTGCCGACCACAAGCTGCTGCTGGTGGTGTTCGGCATCATGGTCAGCATTCCGGTCGTGATCTGGGGCAGCTCGGTGATCCTGAAAATGATGGACCGCATACCAGGTCTGGTGACGGCCGGCGCGGCGCTGCTCGGCTATCTCGGCGGCTCGATGATCTCGACCGATCTGGCGATCGCTGCGCGCGTCGCCGAAACGCTGCCGATGGACCTGCTGAAATTCCATGACCTGAACGTGCACCTGAGCCTGACCGGCACCGCCGGCGCGCTGCTGGTGATTGCAGGCGGATGGTGGCTCAACAATCGGCAAGCAGCCGACCCGGTCGAACAAGCACAGGCAAGCGAATGAGCAATACGACAGAGGCGTTCTACCCGGCCGCACTGAGTGGCTGGCGTCTGAAATGGTACACGGTCATTTTCGAGGCCGACACCGCCGCCGGCCGTCGCTTCGACGTGCTGCTGCTGTGGGCCATTGTGCTCAGTCTGGCCGTGATCATGCTCGACAGCGTGCAGGCCATCCATCAGGCTTACAAGCACATTCTCGGCCCGGTCGAATGGGCATTCACGGTGATGTTCACGCTCGAGTACGTGGCGCGACTGATTTGCAGCCCGAACCCGGCACGCTATGCGAAGAGCTTCCTCGGCATCATCGACCTGATTTCCATCCTGCCCAGTTTCATCGCGCTGTTCGTGCCCGAAGCCTATGTGTTGCTGGATGTACGCATCCTGCGCCTGCTGCGCCTGTTCCGCGTCCTGAAAATGTCGGGCTATGTGGAGGAATACCAGTGGCTGCTGCTGGCGGTGGCCGACAGCCGACGCAAGATCGGCGTGTTCATCTCGATCATCATGGCGCTGGTCGTCATCCTCGGTACGCTGCTGTTCGTGGTCGAGGGCCCGGAGAACGGCTTTACCAGCGTGCCCACCTCGATCTACTGGGCAATCTCGACGCTGACCACGGTGGGTTTCGGCGACATCACGCCCAAGACCGACACCGGCCGATTCATTGCGTCGATGATGATGATGTTCGGCTGGGGCATTCTGGCGGTACCGACCGGTATCGTGTCGGCCGAAATGATCGCGCAGCATGCGGTCAAGAAGACGCTGACCGAGGCCACCACTCGCACCTGCCACAGCTGCATGACCGAAGGTCATAGCGCCGAGGCACGACACTGTCTGCACTGCGGCGCGGCACTGACCGAGTATTTTGGCGAAGCGCCGACCCTTACGCCACGCATCGCGTTTGCATCCGCGATGATCTACATGATCAATGCCGACGGCAAGATCGAGCCGCATGAGATCAGCCGCCTGGTGACCGCTGTCCACAATGACCGCGAGCTGCTGGAAATCGCTACCCGCTACACCAAGATGAACGATGTCGATGCGTTCATGGACAGCTGCACCTATGTGCTGAACCGTGACCAGCAGCTGTCCGTGCTGGTCAACCTGTATGACGCGATCCTCGCCAATGGCGAGGCACTACCGCAGGAGCTGGAGCTGTTCAACCGCTTCATGCACAGCTTCGGCTATGACGAGAAGGAATTCGAGCCCTTCTTCCAGTCGATCGCGGTGAAGAACAACCGCGACCTGTTCCGCAAATAAACCCGCTCAGCGTCCCTGTCGCAGGCCGTGTTCAGCGCCGGGCGATGAACACGTAGCGGTTCAGGCTGAAGAAATACCCATCCTCATCGCCGATCGCCCTGGCATCGGCCTTCCATGCGCCGATGTCGTCCGCGCTCAGGCCATTACGGCCGGTCGCGAAATTGCCGATCATGGTCATCATGCCGACCGAGTAGGTTTGCGGGTCGTACGCAAGGTTCAGCAATGGCACCACCTCGACCCGCACCTCCGCAAACCCGGCCTGACGCAGCCTTCTGGCCAGCGTGCGCGGCAACTGCGGGTGCGGTATGTGTTCGTTCCAGGTCTCGAGCACGCGGCGCATGCGCGCATCGTCATGGCTGGCCCACACCGCAGACTCCCAATCGGTATCGACCAGCACCACACGACCACCGGGGCGCACCACGCGCGCCAGCTCACGCAATGCGTGGTCAACCTCGTCCACGTATTCGTACACCTGCGATGCAAGTGCGATATCGAAGCGCGCCTCCGGATAGGGCAATTGCGTCACGTCCGCCATGCCGAAACTCACCTGTGCATGCGCCGCACAACGGCGCTGCGCAATCGCCAGCATCGGCGGCGCAATGTCCACGCCCAGCACCGAGCCTTGCGCGCCGACGGCCATTGCGAGCGCCTCAGTGGTCAGGCCCGGTCCGCATCCGATGTCCAGCGCATGCTCGCCCGGCTGCGGACCCAGCAGCGCCAGCACCCGGTTGCGCTGCTCGACCACATCCGGCGTCAGATAGACTGCTTCCAGTTGCTTCGATGCCTGTTCGTCAAACTGTTCTTGTGCGCTGGGCGCTTGTTGGCTCATAGCCTGTTCTCCGTAATCAATCGCGTGCCTGCAAGCCTTCCAGCAGCGCGCGATGAAAACGCTGCGGGTCCTGTATCTGCGGCGCATGGCCCAATTCCGGGAACAGCACCAGCCGCGCACCCGGTATCGCTGCAACCGTCTTGCGCGCGAGCGCCGGATAATCGCCCAGCCTCGCCTTTACCGCCGCGGGCGCAATGTCCTTGCCGATTGCGGTATTGTCCTGCTCGCCGAACAGCAGCAGCGTCGGCACCGTGATCTTCCCGAACTCGTACAGCACCGGCTGCGTAAAGATCATGTCGTACAGCAGTGCCGAGTGCCAGGCCACCGTGTCGCGCCCCGGGCCGCGAAACATCCCGGCCAGCATCTGCACCCAGGTCTCGTACTCGGGTCGCCACTGGCCGGCGTAATAGGTGGCGCGCTCGTAATTGCGGATGCGCTCAGCCGTCACCTGCAGCTCGCGCGCATGCCACTGGTCGATGGAGAGCGCTGACACGCCCTCAGCTTTCCAGTCTTCCAGCCCGATCGGATTCACCATCACCAGCTGTTCGACCGCATCCGGGAACATCAGCGCATAGCGTGTGGCCAGCATGCCGCCGGTTGAATGGCCGATCACGATGGCACGCTTCACGCCCAGCGTATCGAGCAAGGCCTTGGTATTGTGCGCGAGCTGCTGAAAGCTGTACTGGTATGCGGCCGGCTTGCTGGACTTGCAGAAGCCGATCTGATCCGGCGCGATCACGCGAAAGCCCTGCTGCTGCAAAAAGCGCAGCGTGCCCTCCCAGGTCGCTGCGCAAAAGTTCTTCCCATGCAGCAGAACGACCGTGCGGCCATTCGGCTGCACCGGCGCTGCCGGCTTCAGGTCCAGATAGGCCATCTGCACCGTTTGCCGCTGCGACGTGAATGCGTGACGCTGCACCGGGAACGGATAGTCAAAACCCTCCAGTTCGGCTCCGTACGCCGGCTCTGCAGCGGGGGCCATCGCTGGAATCGCAGCCGCCAGTGCGATGGCGAGGTACGGCAGCCACACGCGCCGCAGCAACAGGCGTGGCAATAACCGACGTGGCAGTAACAGGCGTGGCAGCGATGAGCGCCATGTCCACGGGCGCGCTCGCCACCAGCGCGACAAGCACAGTGGCAGTGGCAGATCCGTTGCGATCAGATGCATGGGTATCCCCTCATTCGTAAAGCAGCCATCAACGCAGTATGTTGATTGCGCGCGCGTTTCGCAACACCGCCCGGCAAGGCTCGGACGCTGATGCAGCGCTTCAACGAAACCATGACTTGATGCAGCCCCTCAGTGCAGCGACACCTGCCGGTACCGGTCAGCCAGCAGGAACGCTGCCAGCAGACCGACGGTCGCGCCGAACATCACGTAGAACGCCGGCGCCAGCGGCGTGCCCGTGGTCGCGATTAGCCAGGTGACGATCAGTTGCGCAAAACCGCCGAACAGCATCACCGCGATGTTGTACGACAGCGCAAGGCCGGTGGAACGCTGCCGCACCGGGAACTGTTCAGCCAGCGCAGTCGAGATCGCGCCAAAGCCAACCGCAATCGCGCTGCACAGGCTCATCTGCATCACCGCCAGGCGCAGCATCGACGGTGCGTCGACCACCCAGGACATCAGCGGATAAGGCAGCACGAAATACAGCGCTGCGGCCGCCAGCAGCACGGGACGCCGGCCGATGCGATCCGACAGCAGGCCGAACACGGGGATCAGCAAGGTCAGGCACAGCAGGCCCGCGACCTGCGCAGTGAACGCGTCACCGAGCGGTATCTGCAGCTGGGTCTTTGCATAGGTGGGCATGTAGATCAGCACCACGTAGAACATGATGGTGCTTGATACCACCAGGCCGAAGCTGACCGCCACCTCGCGCGCATGCTCGCGCAGCAGCGCGCGCAGGCCGACCTGTGCAGTGCCGCCCGTCTCGCTCTGTGCATCGACAAAGGCCTCGGTCTCTTCCAGATGGCGGCGCATCCACAGCCCCACCGGACCGATCAGCAAGCCGAAAATAAAGGGCAGCCGCCAGCCCCAGCTGTCGACCTGTTCCGGTGTCAGCCCCTGAGTGACCAGCATGCCGGCGCCCGCGCCGCCGAGCGCCGCAATGCTCTGCCCCACCATTTGCAGCGAACCGAAGAAGCCGCGCCGGCCCGGCGGCGCACTCTCGATCAGGAACGCGGTGGCGCTCGCAAACTCGCCACCGGTGGCCACGCCCTGCAGCAGCCGCGCGAGCACGATCAATACCGGCGCCGCAGCGCCGATCGCCGCATGGGTGGGTGCAAATGCGATCATCGCAATCGATATCGTCATCAGCAGGATGATCAGCTGCAGTGCCGCCTTGCGCCCGCGCCGGTCCGCGTACATGCCGATCAGGATGCCGCCGACTGGCCGCATGAAGAAGCCAACGCCGAAGGTAGCCATCGCCGCCAGCAAGGAGGCGTATTCGCTGTCGGCCGGGAAGAACAGCCGTGAAATGATCACGGTCATGAAGCCGTACACGACGAAGTCGTACCATTCGAGCGCATTGCCGATCACGGCGGCGATGATCTGACGTGTCTTCACGGTGTGCTGCATGGGTCTCCCTGTGCTCTGCTCGTATGCTGTTTTCCAGTCGCCGATGGCTGGCCCGGCCCCGCCCGCGTTCCGGTGCCGCGGCGTCCAGGGCCGGCACACTCCGGTACACTCCGGTACATGTCGAACATTACCTGAATACCGGAGGATATCCATGGAACTGCTGATTGCCGGACTGCTGCTGTTCATCGGCGCACACTCGGTTCGCATCTTTGCCGACGACTGGCGTAGCTCGATGATCACCCGCCTTGGCGAAAAGCCGTGGAAGGGCTTGATCAGCGTGGTGTCGCTGGCCGGCTTCGTGCTGATGATCCTGGGCTATGACGCGACCCGCAGCGCGCCGATACCGATCTATGAGCCGCCGTTCTGGCTGCGCCATGTCGCCGTGCTGCTGATGCTGCTGTCGTCGATCCTGATGGTGGCTGCCTATGTGCCGCGCAATGCGCTGAAGGCGAAGATGGGGCATCCGATGGTGCTGTCGGTGAAGACCTGGGCCTTCGCACACCTGCTGGCCAATGGCACGCTGGCTGATCTGCTGCTGTTCGGCAGCTTCGTGATCTGGGCCGTGCTGGATTTCCGCATCTCGCGCCGCCGCGACCGCACGCAAGGCGTCAACTACGCCGAGGGCACGCTGGCCAACACGCTGATCGCGGTGATCGGTGGCGTCGGCCTGTGGGCTGCGTTTGCTTTCTGGCTGCATGCGCGCTGGGTGGGTGTCGCGCCCCTGGCCATGTAAGCCGACTGGCGCGTTCATTCGCCCCATGGCGCGCTGCAATCAGCGGCGCGCCACGCTGCGCGGCATCCAGCGTATCGGTTGCGCGCGCAGCGGCGTGGTCGGCGCACCTACCGCGCTCAATGCCTGATCAAACGCACGGCCACCTTCATCGGCCAGTGCCGCGTCGCGCACGCGCGCAATGGCCGCCACCCGCGCATCGACATCACCAAAGTCTGCCGGTGCCAGATGCCGCAGCACATGCAGCAAGCGTCCACGGCCACGCTGATGGGTGCTGCCATACCCTTTCAGCAGCCGGCCGCATTGCGCCAGTTCGTGCCCCAGCCGCGCATCTTCGGCCAGTCCGGCGCGCACCGACGACAGCCATTCATTGATCAGCGCCTGCTCTTGCGCATAGCGGCTGCTGAAGCGCCGCACATGCTTCGCCATCGCCAGCGCGCGCAGCAGCAGCATGCCGAGCACCGTATGCGACGCCAGCTTCAGCGGGAAGGACCACGGCCCGCGCCCTTCGGCAATGCGCTGATTCTCGGCTTCCTGCAGCCGGGTGGCGACCGGTGCGGGCATCAGATCCGCGATCTCCGGCAGGCCGGGCTTGAAGTGATCATAGAAGCGCAGCACGTCCCGCCGGCCGGCGCGCGCCTCGCGCCGCACACGCGCATGACGCGACGCGCGGCTCTTCAGGTCAGCAACGCGGGCGATATCGTCATAGGCCATCCATAACGCGAGCCAGCGCGCGACTTCGCGTGTGGCGGCACCGCTGCCCGCATCGGCGGCATGCACGGCACGCAGCCGGTCCAGGTACAGACGGCCATAGGCAGCATCCTGGTACTCGGTCACGCGCGCGAGGCCGAGCGCGGCCATCTGCCGCACGTCCGGCGGGAAAATCTCATCGACGATGGACGGCGCTGCCGCCATCGCATCAGCGACGATGCGCTGCGCGGCCTCGGCCTGTGCGCGACCCTCGGCAATCACCCGCCAGGCGGCATCGAAACCGGCCAGGCTTTGCTCGACACCGCGATCTCCCGCACGAATCGCATCCTCATAGTGCTGACGCTCGAACGGCAACAGGCCGCTGGCTGCCAGCGCACCGAGCATCACCGCACTGACCACGGTGTGCTGCTCGGCCGCGATGCGCTGCATGTCCAGCACATGGTGTGCGCGGCACGCTGCCTGTACCAGTGCCAGCAGCGCACTGTTCTCGAGGCGACCATCGCCAAGGTGAGAGCGTTCGACATTCGTCAGTGTGCGCGATGACGAGGTGATCACCAGCGTGCGGTCCGGCGACGGCAGGCCATTGCTTGCGCAGCGCGCTGTCTCCAGCAATTCCGACGACAGCACCGCATCGAGCGCCCCCGGCACCGGGTTCAGGCTGAACACCGGCATGCGCCCGCCCAGCTGCTCGATCGGCAGCGTGAAGGTCTCGAAATAATAGGTCGTGGCGCCGGTGCGCTGCGCGACACCTGGCACCGAGGTGCCTTGCGCGGCATAACCGGCGCGGCGCGCGACATCGACCAGCCATTCATTGAGCACACCGCCGCCCTCGCCACCGAGCGCACAGATCAGTACCGAGATGGTGCGCGGCATGGTGGCGTCTGCCTTGCCTGTTGCATTGGCTGCATTGGCTGAATCGACTGCGTTGCCTGCGGTGGCTGCAGTGGCTGCCCGGGATGTGTTCAATGTCCTCTCCCCTTCATGCCGGCTGCAGCAGCCGCAGCATCAGGCTGCGCACTGCATCGACGGCACGTTCATGCCAGCGCGGGTTCTGTATCACTTCGGCGCGGTAGAAGCTCGGGCACAGCGTCGCCGCATGCGCATTCTCGCCGCACAGGCCGCAGCCGACGCAGCCATCAATGACCGTCGCCACCGGGTCGACCTTCAGCGGGTCCGGATTGTCCTTCAGGGTCAGCGTCGGACAACCGGACAGACGCATGCATGCATGGTCGCCGTTGCACACATCTTCATCGACGCCGTATTTGACGCGCACCACGCGCTCGCCACGCTTCAGCAGATCGGCCAGCCAGGGACGCACGCGGCGCTGGCGCTCCAGCTGACACTCGCCTTCGGCGATGATGACCTTGAGTCCGGTGAAGGGCGTGGTCATCGCCTCCTGTAGCGTGTCGCGCATCGCTGCAACACGGTATGAATGCACGGTGCGCAGCCACTGCACACCGAGGCCGGCCAGCGTGTCTTCGATGGTGCGGTCGCTGGCGGTCAGGCTGGCCAGTTTGTCGCCAGCCTGGGCCTTCGCGCGTTTGCCCGGCGTGGAGATAATGTCCTGTGTGCCGGTGGCCGACGTATAACCGTTCTTGAAGATCAGCAGCACCGCATCGTCGCCATTGAACAGCGCCGACTGCACACCGGTCAGCAAGCCGTTATGCCAGAAGCCGCCATCACCCATGATGGACAGCACGCGTCGCTGCATCATCGGCGATACGCCAGCGCGGCTGGCGAGGCTCATGCCATAACCGAGTATCGAATGCCCGAGCGAGAAGGGTTCAAAGGTCGCGAACGAATGGCAGCCGATATCGGCCGCGATATGGACCTGCCCCACTTCCTGCTGCGCCAGTTTGATCGCCGAGAACACCGGTCGCTCCGGGCAACCGATGCAGAAGCCCGGTGGCCGTGCGGGCAGCGCGGCATCGAGCTGCGCGGCAGCCCGGGTCCGACGCTCACGCGTTGCAGCCAGCATCGCGGCCACCGGCCCTGCCTCATGCTGCGGCAAATGGCGCTCGATGAAAGCCAGCAAGCCGTTCATGATGGCTTCGGTGTTCAGCTCGCCGGCAGCGGGCAACATGTCCTTGCCATGCAATGCGGTCTGCGCTGCCGTCGATGCTGTCGTTGATGCTGTCGTTGATGCTGTCGTTGATGCTGCCGTTGATTCAGCTCTTGGCGCTGCCGTTGTCGCGGCAGTGGTTGATGTCGTTGATAATGCGTATCGCCGCAGATGCGTCGCGATCTCCTGCTCGATGTATTCGGGCGACCCCTCTTCCACCACCAGCACCGCGCGCTTGCCTTCGGCAAAAGCCACCACCTGTTCAGGCACCAGCGGATAGGTGACGTTCAGAACCAGCAACGGAATAGCGCTGTGACCGAAGGCATCGGCGAGCCCGAATTGCTGCAGCGAGCGCAGCAGTGCCGGCGCAAGGCCGCCTTGCACGATGATGCCGATGTCGCGGTGCTCGCCCTCATGCAGTTCGTTCAGGCCATGCTCGACGATGTAGCGACGCGCAGCCGGAATGCGCTCATCGATTTTCAGTTTTTCATGACGGAAGGTCGAGGGCGGATGCGCGAGGCGGCCGTAATCGAAATGGCCGGGTTCGGACAGCGGCGACAACGCGGATATCGCCGGCCGGCGATTGTCGCGGCAGGTAAAGCTGCCGCGCACATGGCACGCGCGTATGCGCAGCTCCATCATGGCCGGCATATTGGATGCCTCCGACATCGCGAAGGCATGCTCGACCATGTTCACCATGGTCGCCAGTTCGGGCCGCGGGTCGAGCAGCAGCAGCGTGGATTTCATCGCATACGCATGCGTGCGCTCCTGTACCACCGAAGCGCCCTCGCCATAGTCTTCGCCGATCACCATCAGCACGCCGCCGGTCACGCCCGGCGATGCGAGATTGGCCAGCGCATCGGCAGCGACATTGGTACCGACGATGGATTTCCAGGTGACCGCGCCGCGCACCGGGTAATGGATCGATGCACCGAGCATCGCGGCGGCCGAGGCTTCGTTCGAGCAGGCTTCGACATGCACGCCAAGCTCGGCCACCAGCGATTTCGCCTGCACCATCACATCCAGCAGATGCGACACCGGCGCGCCCTGATAGCCGCCGATATACGACACACCGGATTGCAGCAAGGCCTTCGTGATCGCGAGGATGCCTTCACCATGGAAGGTGTCGCCGTCACCCAGCCGCAGTTGTTCTATTTCTTTCTGGAATGAGACTTCCATCCACCTGTCTCCGTGGTCTCCATGGTGTCCATGGTGTCCGTATCGCGATGCGCCTGCCGATGGGCGGTGCTGTGACGCCGCAGTGACGCCGCTGTGACGCCGCAGTGACGCCAATTTCGCGGCCGCTTCGAATCTTCGGGATGATAACCGGTCTATATCAACTGCTTCCTTTTCATAGCCCAAGCCACCCCTTATCCGCCCATTGACGGCCGGCGCCGGGCTGGTTCGCCGACAGCCACCGGGCTCTCGCCTCGTGCCCTGTGCTTTTGCCATGCCGGCAATAAGTCAACAAGCCATTGATTCTTATGGGATTTCCATTGTCAGTCGGGTGCCATCGGACAGACTGACAAACGTATCAAATCGTTAAACCCCCACATTTTTTGCCAGCACTCGTCAAAATCCCAATCGTTTGGTATAAATTGTGACTGACTGGTTTAAATGCTTTCCACGCACATAGTCGCCGAGCCGCATCACCGGGTCTGTCGAACAGCGAACGACAACCCGAGGCAGCAGCTTCCGGCATCGAGGAGAACGGCATGCTGATGACGACCAAGGCCAACCGCTATGCGCATGCGCTGATCAAGGCGCGCGCCGGTGGCACCCTGCACCCCCTGCTGACTGACGACGGCAAGCTGACGCTCGACGATGGCTATGACATCGCGCGCAGCCTGCTGAACATCCGGATCGCGAATGGCGAGACGCCGGTCGGCCGCCGCATCGGCTTCTCGAATGAACGCGTTCGCCAGCGTTACGGCAAGAGCGGCCCCATCACGACGCCGATCTGGTCCACGCTGTTCGACAGCTCCGTCGAATACGCGATGGACAACCACGCATTGCACAGTCTGAGCAAATCACAACTGCCACGCATCGAGCCGCACCTGGTGTTCAAGCTGGCGCGCACGCCGGACGCGGACTGCACGCTGCTGGAGCTGGCCGACTGCCTGGAATGGATGGCGCACGGGCTGGAGGTGGTGGTGTCTCCGTACAAAGCCTGGGCTTTCGATGCACCGGATGCGGTCGCCGCATTCGGCCTCAGCCGCAAGCTGATCGTCGGCGAGCCGCGCATGCTGTCGCGGCAAGGCCGCCACCAGCTGCCGGACGTGCTGGCCGCCGCGACACTGTCACTGTCAAAGATGACAGCGGCCGACAGTGGCATCGCCGGTGCCGGCCTGGGTCGCGAGCTGATGGGCAGCCCGCTGCACGCGCTGCATGCACTGCACCGCGAATTGCATCAACCGGCGGGCATGCGGGAGAACGCCGAACCAGACGAAGCGCCGCAGCTGTCGCGTACCGAGCAACAGCTCAGCGGCTTCGGGCCACTGCAGGCCGGCGAAGTCATCGCCACCGGCAGCTGGACCGATGCGATGCCGGTGAAGCGCGGCGAGGTGTGGGCCAGCGCCTTTGCACAGCTGAACCTGCCGGGCTTGTCGCTGTCGTTCAGCTGATTCCCTGCGCCGCTCCTCTCAGGGGATCCCTTGCGCTGATCGTCTGCGTTGATCGTCTTGGTTGTTCTATCGCGTTGTTCCTTCGAGCTGTAGCTTTGCGCTGATCTCTTCAGATAACAGGATCAGCGCTCCCTGCCAGGGGCAAGCTGGGGTATAGTCGGCGGGTTTTTCCGCCCCTGCCCCAGCTTCGATGAGCAACACCCTCGGCCCGACTTCCCCCTTGTATGCATTGCTGGTGATCCTGATCGCGATCGCCAGTGTGTGGTGGCTGGACCGCCGCTTCACCATTCCGCTCGACAGCAGCCGCGTGCAAGGCATTGATGGCTTGCGTGGCTATCTTGCCGGCACGGTGTTCATTCATCACGCATGCATCTGGTATTTTTTCCTGCGCAGCGGCCTGTGGGAAAAGCCGGCGTCCAATTTCTACACTGAACTCGGTCGTGCCAGCGTCGCGCTGTTCTTCATGATCACGGCCTTCCTGTTCACGCGCCGAATTCTTGCGTCACGCAGCATCGAATGGAACCGGCTGTATGTGTCGCGCATCCTGCGCATTGTGCCGCTGCTGATCGTGCACCACCTTGCAGCGCTGCTGGTGCTGGCGACCATCCGCCTGAACCATATCCCCACCGTATTCAATGGCATCGATACCGACCGCAAGGTATTGCTGACCGCCGCCGTGTCGTGGACCCTGGATTACGAATGGATTTTCTATCTGATGTTGCCGCTGCTGGCACTGCTGCGTGGCATGCGCGTGCCGCTGGTGCTGTTGCTGCTGTCGGCATTGATGGTGGTCGAGCGGCATAGCGAGGTACTGTCCGAGAACATGCTGCCTTTCATTGGCGGCGTTGTCGCCGCCCTGCTGGCGAACCATGCCGCACTGCGGCGCTTTGCGCCAACGCGCATGGCCAGCATGCTGGTGCTGGCCTGCCTGGCTGTCGCGTATGGCATGGGCCGCGATTTGCCGATGGCCGTATGGCTGGCGCTGCTCACGCTGGCATTCACGCTGATCGCGAGCGGCAACACGCTGTCAGGCCTGCTGAGCAGCCGCGTGTCGCGCGCGTTTGGCGAGATCACCTACAGCGTGTACCTGCTACACGGACTGGTGCTGTTCATCGCCTTCCGTGGTGTGACTGGCATACCGCTGGCGCAAGCGCTGTCGCCGGCAGCGCACTGGGCCGTGGTGATACTCGCCACGCCGGCACTGGTGTTGCTGTCCTATGCCAGCTGGCGCTGGATCGAACGCCCCTGCCTGCGCCGAGTGGATGCCTGGTCGCAGCGGCTGCGCTTTTCTTTTGCCGAGACAACGCAAGGCGCGACCTCGCGCCAGGTCGCGTAGCAGCTCCGCGACGCTGACCGCAAGCCTGCACGCCCGGGCCGGCCGCCTTTGATCGGCCTGAATGCCCGGGATGTCGCGCCCGCCCCACCGGGCAAGCAAAACCCACGTGAAACCCGTCCCCGCCGATGATTCTTTGCTAATATCTCGCGGTTATTCCGCTGAGGTAATGTTTTGCCAATGAGTCAAGCCCATAAGGTATGCCGATGAGCAAGACCCGGTTCGTCACGATGCTGCTGGCGCTGTATGCGTTCTGGTGGTTCATGTCCGGCATGGCGACGCCCTTTCTGCTCGCGGCGGGCTTGGGCTCGTCGCTGCTGGTGACCCTGCTCGCGGCGCGCATGGGCTTGCTGCAGCAGGATGACGCCGGCCTGCGCCATGTGTTCGCGCTGCTCGGCTACCTTGGCTGGCTGCTGCTCGAGATCGTCAAGTCCTCATGGCAGGTGACGAAGCTGATTCTGCATCCGTCGCTGCCGATCACGCCGACGCTGGTGCGGGTGCGCCCCTCGCAACGCACCGTGGCCGGCCTCGTGATCCACGCAAATTCGATCACCCTCACCCCCGGCACCTACACCATCGACGCCAGCGCCGATGAATTCCTGGTACACGGCCTGACCGTCGATGGCGCCGATGGCGACGTGGACAGTGAAACCGACCGCCGCGTGCGCGCGCTGGAGCTGGCATGAGCCTGTTCCTGGTCGTCACCGTTGCGCTGTTGGTCACGCTGCTGCTGATGATGGTACGGCTGGCGCTGGGCCCGACTGTGTTCGACCGGCTGCAAGCCGCGAATGCCATCGGCACGGTCGCGATGCTGTTGCTGGCCGCGATCGGCTTCCTGCAGGGACGGCCCGATTTTCTTGACCTCGCGCTGGTGTATGGCCTGCTGAACATCGTCGGCACGATCGCGGTGCTGAAATTCTTCAAGCATGGCGACCTCGGCGAGGGTGCGGTCGCTGGCGCGGATGGGGCCGGCAAAAATGCCGCCGGCGCCTCCCACACACCGCCGGTGGAGCGCTGACATGGCGATCGCCGATATCAACCCGGGCATCCTCGACCTGCTGATCAGCGGCCTGTCCTGGGCCGCATTGCTGGCCGGCGGCTTCTTCTGCATCGTCGGCGGCATCGGCATGCTGCGCATGCCGGACCTGTACACGCGGCTGCATGCATCGAGTGTCACCGAATCGATCGGTGCCGGCCTGATCCTGCTGGGCCTGATGCTGCAGGCCGGCTTCACGCTGGTGAGCGCGAAGCTGCTGGCGCTGGGCGCGCTGATCTTCATCGCCAGCCCGACCTCGACCCATGCGATTGCGCGCGTCGCGATGCTGCGCGGGCTCAGGCCGAAACTTCACGCCGATCACAGCCAGCCTGCCGACCACAGCGGGAGCACAGCGCCATGATGGAACAGGCGATCACCCTGATCGTGCTCGCGCTGTTGCTGATGATGCTGGCGACAGTGGTGATGATTGTGCGCAGCCGTAACCTGTTCGGTGTGATCGTGCTGGGCAGCGTGTACAGCTTCCTGATGGCGACTGCGCTGTTTGCGCTCGATGCGGTCGATGTCGCAATGACCGAGGCAGCCGTCGGCGCCGGCATCTCAACCGTGCTGCTGCTCGGTGCGCTGTATCTGTGCCGCAGCGAGGAATCGCGCGCGATGCGCAGCCCGTGGGTCCCGCTGCTGGCATCGCTGGCGCTGGCCGGTGTGCTGATGTACGGAATGGTCGGGCTGCCGCTGTTCTCGGACCCGAGCGCCGACATGCACCGTCATGTGGTGCCGCGCTACCTGGAGAGCATGACCGACGAGATCGATGTGCCCAATGTGGTGACTGCCGTGCTGGCCAGCTACCGCGGCTATGACACGCTGGGCGAGACCACGGTGGTATTTACCGCCGGCGTCGGCGTGATTGCGCTGCTGCGTCGTCGCCGTGTGGAAGAGCGAGAGCGTGAGCGCGGGAGCAAGCAGCACGGCCATCACGATCGCCAGCACGACAGCAGGCGCGAGGACACACCAGCAAGCGGAAGGGACAGCGATGCAGCATGACCTGATCCTGCGCACGGTAGCGAAGCTGCTGATTCCGTTCATCCTGCTGTTTGCGCTGTATGTGCAATTCCATGGCGACTTCGGTCCGGGCGGCGGCTTTCAGGCCGGCGTGATCTTCGCGGCGGGCATCATCTTCCACGGTCTGGTGTCGGGCCTGGATGCGGCACGCAAGGTGCTGCCCGATGCGTGGGTCGAAGCGATGATGGCGCTCGGCGTGCTGCTGTACGCAGGCGTGGGCTTTGCCGGCATTGCGCTGGGCGGCGCCTTTCTCGACTATTCGGTGCTGTCGCACGATGCGATCCACGGACAGCACCGGGGCATCTTCTGGGTCGAGGTGGGTGTCGCTCTGACCGTGTGCGGCGTGATGCTGAAGATTTTCTACATGTTCGCCGCGCGCGGCCGCGTCGATGCGCAGGATGAGCAGCAGCAGGACGTGCTGCAACAGGACATGCAGCAGGACGCACTGCAGGACGATCTGCATCATCAGGCGCCACCGCAGGATGTGCGTCAGCACGGCGCAGCAGCAGCCGCCACCGCTGGTCAGACTGAAGATCCGCGGGGTCCTGCACGATGAAGCTCGCCGGCTACTTCACCTACGTGGTCACCTTCCTGCTGATGACGGCAGGCTTGTTCATCGTGATCGCGCGCGGCAACCTGATCAAGAAGCTGGTCGGCCTTGGCATCTTCCAGACCTCGGTCTATCTGCTCTACATCGGGCCGGCGAAGCTGGTGGCGGGCACCGCACCCATCCTCGCGTCGGGCTACACCGTGTATTCGAACCCGCTGCCGCATGTGCTGATCCTGACCGCCATCGTGGTCGGCGTCGCAACGCTGGCGCTGGGACTGGCGCTGGTGGTGCGCATTCGCGAAGCCTACGGCAGTATCGAGGAAGACGACATTCTGGCCGCCGACGCTGCGCATACCGAGACGGTGGGCCACACATGAGCCTGATGCATCATCTGCCTGCATTGCAGGTGACGCTGCCGCTCGCCGCCGCGCCGCTGGCCGTGCTGCTGCGGCAACGGCATGCGGCCTGGCTGCTGATGGTGGCCGTGTCCTGGACCTGCCTTGCGATCTCGGTGTCATTGTGGAACGCGGTGCAGGATGGCTCGGTGATCTCGTACGCGATTGGCAACTGGCCGCCGCCATGGGGTATCGAGTACCGCGTCGATCGGCTGAATGCCTTCGTGCTGGTGCTGGTGTCGGGCACGGCGGCCGTGGTTGCGCCGTATGCATTGCACAGCATCGCGACCGAGATGCATGCGCGCCAGCACTATCTGTTCCATACGATGTTCGCGCTGTGCCTGGCCGGCCTGCTGGGCATCAGCATCACCGGCGACGCATTCAATGTGTTCGTGTTCCTTGAAGTGTCGTCACTGTCGACCTATGTGCTGATCGCGCTCAGCCGGCACCGGCAGGCACTGCTGGCGTCGTACCAGTATCTGGTGATGGGCACGATAGGCGCGACGCTGGTGGTGATCGGCATCGGCATGCTGTACCTGCTGACCGGTTCGCTGAACCTGCACGATATCAGCCAGCGTCTCGCGAACGTGCAAGGCGTGCGCGCCGAACTGGCGGCGCTGGCCTTCATCACCGTTGGCCTGTCGCTGAAGTTTGCGCTGTTCCCGCTACACCAGTGGCTGCCGAATGCGTATGCGAATGCACCGTCGGCGGTGGCGGCCTTCCTCGCCGCGACCGCGACGAAGGTCGCGATCTATGTACTGCTGCGCTTCTATTACAGCGTGTTCGGCCAGCCGGCACTGGATGCGCTGGCGCTGCCGACGCTGTTGATGGTGCTGGCCATTGCCGGCATGTTCATCGCCAGCGCGATCGCGATCGGGCAGTCGGACCTGAAGCGCCTGTTCGCGTACTCCAGCGTCGCGCAAGTCGGTTACATCGTGCTTGGTATTGCGCTGGGCAATGCGGCCGGCCTTGCCTCCGGCGTGCTGCATTTGTTCAATCACGGCATTACCAAGGGCGCGCTGTTCCTGCTGATGGGCATCGTCACCTATGCGATCGGCGGTACCCAGCTGACGCGACTGCGCGGACTGGGCAAGACCATGCCGCTGGTGAGCGCGGCGATCGTCGTGTGCGGGCTGTCATTGATCGGCATTCCCGGCACCAGCGGCTTCATCAGCAAATGGCTGCTGGTGCAGGCCGCACTGGATGCCGGCCTGTGGTGGCTGGCGCTGCTGATCGTCGCATCCTCGCTGCTGGCGGTGGCCTATGTGTGGAAGTTTGTCGAGATCGCGTATCTGCAAGCGCCGGCGCCGGACGCACACCTGCTGCGCCAGCCACCGCTTAGCATGCTGCTGCCGGCGCTGCTGCTGGCGCTCGCAGCGGTCTACTTCGGCCTCGATACCCGCTTCCCGCTCGGCGCAGCCAGCGGTGCGGTGGAGGCACTGATCGGAGTGCGGCCATGATGTCGCTGCTGCTGGGCTGGTGCGTCGGGATCCCGCTGCTGGGTGCGCTGGCGATCACGCTCGCGGGTCGCCACCCCAACCTGCGCGAAGCGCTGGGCTTGCTGGCCGCGTTTGCGCTGCTGGGCTGTGTGCTGCTGCTGGTACCGACGATGCTACCGCCCGACCTGGCATCTCTGACGGCAGCATCGGCGGCATCGGCCGCGTCATCCCTGTCGCCGGGCGATGCGCCGACTCTGCTGCTGGCCGAGTTGATGCCGGGGCTGGCGCTGCGTTTCACGCTGGAGCCGCTGGGGCTGTTGTTTGCGCTGATTGCGTCGGTGCTGTGGATCGTGGCGATCGTGTATTCGATCGGTTATCTGCGTGCGAACGATGAAGATCATCAGACGCGATTCTTCGCGTTCTTCGCGCTGTCGATCGCAGCCACGCTGGGTATTGCGCTGGCCGGTAATTTCCTAACCCTGTTCCTGTTCTATGAAATGCTGACCCTGGCCACCTGGCCGTTGGTCACGCATCATGGCGACGAGGATGCGCGGCGCGCGGGGCGGCTGTATCTGGGCATCCTGATGGGCACCTCGATCTGCCTGCTGTTGCCGGCACTGATCGCGATCTGGCACCTGACCGGCAGCACCGAGTTCACGGCCGGTGGTCTGCTGGCGAACAAGGTATCGCCGACGGTCACGCTGGTGCTGCTGGCGGCCTGCATGCTGGGCATAGGCAAGGCGGCGTTGATGCCGGTGCACCGCTGGCTGCCGGCGGCCATGGTGGCGCCGACGCCGGTGTCAGCCTTGTTGCATGCCGTGGCCGTGGTGAAGGCCGGCGTGTTCAGCATCGTGAAGCTGATCGTGTATATCTTCGGCACGCAGCACCTGCTGCAGGCCGGCGTCACCGACTGGCTGACGGTGCTGGCTGCATTCACGATCGTCGCATCGTCACTGGTCGCGCTGCGCGCGGATAACCTGAAACGGCGGCTCGCGTATTCCACCATCAGCCAGCTGTCCTATGTGACGCTGGCAGCATCCTTACTCGGTGCGCTGTCGGTGGCTGGCGCGGCCCTGCACATCATGGCGCATGCGGTCGGCAAGATCACGCTGTTCTTCGCGGCCGGTGCGATATACACCGCTGCGCACAAGACTCGCGTCAGCGAGCTGCGCGGCATCGGCCATCAGATGCCGTGGACCATGGGCGCGTTTGCGATCGCAGCGCTGTCAATGATTGGCTTGCCACCGACCGTGGGCTTTGTGTCCAAGTGGTTCATGCTGTCCGGCGCGGTCGAGGCTGGCAGTGTGGTCGCAGTGAGCGCCATCATTGCCAGCACGCTGCTGAATGCGGCCTATCTGCTGCCCATCGTGTATCACGCATTCTTCTCGCGCGATGCCAACAGTGCCGAACCTGCCCATGGCGAAGCGCCGCTGGCGATGCGCATCGCGCTGGTGACGACCGCCGCACTGACGATTGCGCTGTTCTTCCTGGCCGACGCGCCGCTGTCGCTGGTGCGCCAATTGCAATGAGGAAGCGATCATGACGGAACGACAGTCGGAAGCACCGGCGGCACCATTGGCCCCGGTCTCGCCAACCCAACAGGGACCAGCAGGGCAGCCAGCGCAACCAGACCAGCCCGCACCTGCGCCCAGCCATTGGCTGGATTATCCGCAGAACCATCGCACGCTGTGGATCGTGTTCATCGCGGTGCTGGCGGCCACCGTGCTGGCCGAAGGGATCTGGCCCATTCACGGGCATTTTGCGATCGAAGCCCTGCCCGGCTTCAACGCGCTGTATGGCTTCATCGCCTGTGCGCTGATGATCGCGGTGGCGAAACTGCTGGCGCTGTTCCTGAAGCGGCCGGATGACTACTACGACAGCGAGGCCCGCGAAACCAAGCCTGGGGAGGACGCATGAACGGCGTGCTGATCCACCCGGGCCTGCTGCTGATCGTCGGCGGCCTGCTGCTGCCGTTCGTGCCTGCCACGTTGCGGCGCGTGCTGCAGCTGCTTGTGCCGCTGCTGGCGCTGTGGCTGGTGTCGCAGGTGCCGGACGGCGCCGCGCTGCAGTTATCGTATCTCGGGCATACGCTGACACCGCTGCAGGGCGATGCGTTGTCGCGGCTGTTTGCGACCATTTTTGCATTGATGGCGCTGGTCGGTGGCCTGTATGCACTCACGCAGGCCAGCCGGCTCGAGATTGCGTCCGCGTATGCGTATGCAGGCTCGGCCATCGGCGTCACCTTCGCGGGGGATTTGCTGACGCTGTTCGTGTTCTGGGAAGCGATGGCGATCGGTTCGACGCTGGTGCTGTGGAGCCGCGCGAATGCAGCCAGCGGCCGTGCGGCACAGCGTTACCTGCTGGTGCACATGCTGGGCGGCGTGCTGCTGTTTGCGGGCATCGTCGGCCAGGTGCAGAGCAGCGGCAGCCTGGCCTTCGTCGCGATGACGGTCGACAGCGTACCGGCCGCGCTGATGCTGGCCGGCATGCTGGTCAATGCCGGTGCGCCGCCCTTCTCCGCATGGCTGCCGGATGCGTATCCGGAGGCGTCCTGGAGCGGCACGGTGTTCCTGTCCGCATTCACCACGAAGACCGCGGTGTACACGCTGATCCGCGGCTTCCCCGGCAACGAGATCCTGATCTGGATCGGGCTGTTCATGGTGTTCTACGGCATCGTGTACGCGCTGCTGGAAAACGACATGCGCCGCATCCTTGCGTATTCGATCGTGAACCAGGTTGGCTTCATGGTGGCCGGCATCGGCATCGGCACCGAAATGGCGCTCAATGGCGCGGCGGCCCATGCGTTCACGCACATCATCTACAAGGCGCTGCTGCTGATGTCGGCCGGCGCGGTGTTGATGCAGACCGGGCGCAGCAAATGCTCGGAACTCGGCGGGCTGTTTCACAGCATGCCGTACACGACGCTGTGCGCATCGATCGGTGCGCTCGCGATCTCGTCATTCCCGCTGACCTCGGGTTTCATTTCCAAATCCATGGTGACGCAGGCGGCCGCCGACGAACATCTGTTCTGGGTCTGGTTGCTGATGACGGCCGCGTCGGCCGGCGTGTTCCTGCATGCGGGCATCAAGTTCCCATGGTTCGTGTTCTTCCAGAAGGATTCGGGCTTGCGACCGGCCGAGCCACCGGTGTCGATGCGCTGGGCGATGGGCATCATGGCCACGCTGTGCGTCGGCCTCGGTATCTGGCCGGAGCCGCTGTATCGCTTGCTGCCGTATGCGGTGAACTACGATGCGTACACCGCCGGTCATGTGGTCGCGCAATTGCAGCTGCTGCTGTTCTCGGGCCTCGCATTCTTCGTGCTGCTGGCTTACCTGAAACGCACGCCGACCATCACGCTCGATACCGACTGGAGCTGGCGCCGATTGCTGCCCTGGCTGCTGGCAGCGGGCGCACGCGCGCTGCGCGCGCTGGGCACAGGGTCGGGCGCACTGGTCAGCCACATCGCGAAGCGACTGGCGCCGTGGCTGTCGCACACCGGTGAAAGCGGTGCGCTGGCGCGCACCTGGACACTGGCGGCGATGGGGATGGCGGTATTGCTGATGCTGTTGTTGCAGCTGGTGTTGCTGCTGGCCTGAGAGCCTGAGAGCCTGAGAGCCTGAGAGCCTGAGAGCCTGAGAGCCTGAGAGCCTGAGAGCCTGAGTGCCTGAGTGCCTAAGAGCCTGAGAGCCTGAGTGCCTGAG
>JACCDU010227043.1_pt1 | contig 32992 bp, 30 predicted proteins | sample 7446081 | NCBI WGS metagenome assembly JACCDU01 (sample SAMN15323447, study PRJNA562643) | freshwater metagenome | isolation source: river surface water | place: USA:Blue River Watershed | collected 2017-08-17
CATCACTTGCTACTTTATTAGCTACGAAAGTGAAAGAAAGTTGGTAAATACTTACCAATGCAAATAGAATTGCGAAAAATTTAATGAGGCCTTTATTCTGCATTATTACTAAAAATTAATTATTCTTATATTTTAATTGTACTTAAACCGCTGTATAACAGCGATTAAAATTACTTACCAAGACAAAATGAGTCTTGAAAAGCAATCCTTCATTTTTTAAACCGAGCAAATATATAATTTAAGGTTAAGATTAACCAATTTATTTGTCAATTAATCTCAAAAAAAAGACTGCAAAAAAGCAGTCTTTTCAATTTAGATTTAAAAATTATGCTAAAACTGATTTCAAATCAGCATTCATATTTCTAACTGCATCCGCACTTTTAGCAAATAATGCTTTTTCATTGTCATTCAATGTAATATCAACGATTTGTTCTACTCCGTTTTTACCAATAATACAAGGAACACCAATACAAATATCATTTTGCCCGTATTCGCCTTCTAGAAAAACTGAACAAGCAATCATTTTCTTTTGGTCATTCAAAATACTATCCACTAAATATGCAACTGAAGCACCTGGTGCATACCAAGCTGAAGTTCCTAAAAGACCAGTTAAAGTTGCTCCACCAACCATTGTCGAAGCCGCTACTTTATCCAAAGCGTCTTGTGAAAGAAATTCAGAAACTGGAATACCATTATAAGAAGCCAATCGCGTTAATGGAATCATAGTCGTATCTCCGTGACCTCCTATTACCATTGCAGAAACATCATTTGAAGGTTTGTCTAAAGCTTGAGACAAGTAATATCTGAAACGAGAGCTATCTAAAGCACCTCCCATTCCAATAATTCTGTTTTTTGGTAAACCTGTAGATTTTAATGCCAAATAGGTCATGGTATCCATAGGATTAGAAACCACTACTACAATTGTATTAGGTGAATGAGCCAACACATTTTCGGCAACTGTTTTCACAATACCTGCGTTAATACCAATCAATTCTTCGCGAGTCATTCCTGGTTTTCTTGGAATTCCAGAGGTAATAACTACCACATCGCTATTGGCTGTTTTAGAGTAATCATTGGTCACCCCAATTACTTTCGTATTAAAACCAGTATTGGTAGCACACTGCATAATATCCATCGCTTTACCTTCGGCAAAACCTTCTTTAATATCCAATAAAACTACTTCGCTTGCAATTCCTCTATACGAAATCACATCAGCACAGGTTGCTCCCACATTTCCTGCTCCTACAATTGTAACTTTCATGTTGTTATATTTTAAAAATTATTTTATTTTCTAAAATCCGATTGAAGCTCTAGGTTACGCATCAATATTAGCATAAACCGCATTTTTCTCGATGAATTCTCTTCTTGGTGGCACTTCATCCCCCATCAACATAGAGAAAACTCTGTCGGCTTCCACCATATTATCGATAGTAACTTGACGCAAGGTTCTGAAACTTGGATCCATGGTAGTTTCCCACAATTGTTCCGCGTTCATCTCCCCAAGACCTTTGTAACGTTGAATAGCAGCGCTACCGCCCATTCTTTCGTTAGCTAAATCTCGTTGATCTTCTGTCCAAGCGTATTCTTTTTTATTTCCTTTTTTAACTAAATACAAAGGTGGCGCAGCAATATACACATGCCCTCTTTCGATCAATTCTCTCATAAAACGGAAGAAGAAGGTCAAGATTAAGGTTGCAATGTGACTTCCATCGACATCGGCATCACACATAATGATTACTTTATGGTAACGCAATTTTTCAATGTTCAACGCTTTGCTGTCCTCCGCGGTACCGATAGTAACACCTAATGCAGTAAAAATATTTCGAATTTCTTCGCTTTCAAATACTTTGTGATGCATCGCTTTTTCCACGTTCAAGATTTTACCACGTAATGGCAAAATAGCTTGGAAATTTCGATCACGGCCTTGTTTTGCAGTTCCACCTGCCGAATCTCCCTCGACAAGGTATACTTCACATTTTTCTGGATCTTGTTCCGAACAATCGGATAATTTTCCTGGCAATCCACCGCCTCCCATAACGGTTTTACGTTGCACCATTTCACGCGCTTTTTTAGCAGCGTGACGGGCTTGAGCAGCCAAAATTACTTTTTGGATAATGATACGAGCGTCATTTGGATTTTCTTCCAAATAATTCTCTAGCATTTCACCTACAGCTTGGCTTACAGGAGAAACTACTTCTCTATTCCCTAATTTAGTTTTCGTTTGTCCTTCGAATTGAGGCTCTGAAACTTTAACCGAAATAATAGCGGTCAATCCCTCACGGAAATCATCTCCAGCAATTTCGAATTTTAATTTATCCAACATCCCAGAAGCATCGGCATATTTCTTAAGTGTTCTTGTCAAACCACTTCTAAAACCTTGCAAATGCGTTCCTCCTTCGTGTGTATTAATATTGTTCACATACGAAAAGATATTCTCAGAATAACTAGTATTATAAATTAACGCCACCTCAACTGGAATTTCTCCTTTTTCGTGATCCATCGAAATTACGTGTGCAATAATTGGCTCACGGTTTCCATCTAAGTAACGAATGTATTCTTTTAATCCTTCAGTAGAATGAAACACTTCTGAAACGAAGTTGCCGTCTTTATCTAATTCTCTTTTATCTGTGAAAGTGATTTTTATTCCTTTGTTCAAGAAAGACAATTCACGCATACGCGCCGACAAAGTCTCATATGAATACTCCGTAGTTTGAGTAAAAATAGTTGGGTCTGGATAAAAAGTAACGATCGTTCCTCTTTTGGTAGTATCCCCAATTTGTTTTACTGGATATAGTGCTTTTCCTCTTTCGTATTCTTGCTCGTAGATTTTTCCGTCACTACTATGAACTGTAGCTCGTAAGTGAGAGGACAAGGCGTTCACACAAGAAACACCCACACCGTGCAAACCTCCAGAAACTTTATACGAATCTTTATCAAATTTACCTCCAGCTCCAATTTTGGTCATTACCACCTCTAAAGCCGAAACACCTTCTTTTTTATGAATTCCTACCGGAATACCACGACCATTGTCTTCAACAGAAATTGACCCATCTTCATTGATTGCAACGCTGATAGTATCACAATGACCACCCATAGCCTCATCGATGGAGTTATCTACCACCTCATAAACCAAATGATGCAATCCTCGTACTCCAACATCTCCAATATACATAGACGGACGCATTCTTACATGCTCCATTCCTTCTAATGCCTGAATACTATCCGCAGAATAATTATTCTTGTTAATTTCCTCACTCATATTTTTAATCTAAAATGTAAAATTGTATAACAAGCAAATATATAAAAACAGGGGTTATTGAAGAAAGAAATTCCGCTTTATAAATGTTAAGTTATCAACATTTGTTTATATTTTAAACAAAAAAAAACGTTCTTCTTACGAAAAACGTCTTTTTACAAAAAAATATTTGAACTAATCTAAAATTTCTTATTTAGCAATCTCTACATCGGCTTGAACGTGAGCAGCATTGGCTCTACCACTTGGATCTTGATTTTCTTGCCATTTTGGAATCCATTTGCGTACGGTTTGAGCCGCACTCACTTGTGGATAGTATTTGTTAAAGATCGATCTGTAGAAATACGCTTCTTTAGTCGTTGGCGTATTGTAAGGGAACTCAGCTTCTGCACCTGCTAATTGCGCATCTGTAACTTGAGAAGAACAATACTCGATCAATTGATCAATCCAGTTGTATCCAACACCATCAGAAAACTGCTCTTTTTGTCTCCACAATACCTCATCTGGCAAATACGGATTGTCTGGTGTATCGAATGCTTTTCTTAGAATATATTTTTCTTTTCCATCATAGGTTTTCGGCATTTTCTCTTCTGGTTTGATTCGAACAGCCATATCCAAAAACGCTTTATCTAGGAACGGTACTCTCGCCTCTAAACCGTGAGCCATTGTTGATTTATCTGCTCGTAATAAGTCGGCAGTAAATAATTTCTGAACTCTTTCAATCGTTTCTTTTTGGAAATCTTCTACAGTTGGTGCATTTCTAAAATACAAATACCCACCAAAAATCTCATCAGCGCCTTCGCCAGAAAGCACTACTTTAATACCCATATCAGTGATGGCTTTTGACAAGAAATACATCGGTGTACTTGCACGAATAGAAGTTACATCATAGGTTTCTAAATGCCAGATCAATTTATCTAAGATTTCAATTCCCTGCTCAATAGTGAAATGAATTTCGTGGTGCTCCGTACCTAAATATTCAGCTACTTTTTTAGCCGCTTTAGCGTCTGGTGCATCAGCATCTAATCCAATTGAAAAGGAGTGTAGTTTTTTACCACTTTCTTTTAATAATCGTGATGCAATTGAAGAAGTCAAAGACGAATCTAAACCTCCTGAAAGCAATACTCCAATTGGCACATCACTCATCAAACGTTTACGAGTAGCCTCAGTCAAGGTTTCTCTGATCAAATCCAAATCTAAATCTTGATCGGCTTTAGTATAATCTTCATATTCTGGTTGGTAATATTTTACAAAACCAGTGTTAGGTGTGTAATAGTGTCCTGGAGGAAAAGTTGAGAATGTTTTACATTGGTCTGCAATAGGTTTCATTTCGGAAGCAAAATAGATTCTTCCTCTATCGTCTAAACCGTAATACAATGGCTTCACTCCCATTGGGTCTCTACCAGCAATAAAATCATCGCCATCAACGACAACAAAAGCCCAATCTCCATCTAGCATGTTACAGAAATCGTATTTGAATTCTTCATACAAATGAACAATTACTTCTGAATCGGATTTGGTTCTAAACGTATGTCCTTTTAAAACTCCGTCTCTTAATGCTTGGTGATTGTAAACTTCTCCATTATGTACCATCCAAGCAGTTGAAGTTCCTTGAATAGGTTGACGCCCTGAATGTAAGTCAATAATTGACAAACGCTCGTGACTTAAAATATGTCCATTCTCTGTAATATGTAAATCACTTTCATCAGGACCACGGTGTGTCATTCTTTTTGAAAGTTCTCTTACTAATTGTTCATCTTTTCCTTTTCCAATGATGGCTAATATTCCGCACATAATCTTAAATTTTCTTTTTGTTATTTTGTTGTGGCAAAGATGAATTAAAAGTTACGATTGAGAAACACAAAATGTATTTTTAGTTATAAAAATAAACTAAAAAATACTATTTATGATTAAAATGTAATTAAAAACAAAGGAAATCAAAACTTAAAGTTAAAAACTGTAAAAAACAGCTCAAAGTCGGGAGACTTTGCACAGCGGGATTAGTTATTGACCACGCGAAAGGATTAGCTTCGCTGAATTTCATTTAGCGCGTTAGCGGGGACTTGTAGTTTTGTTGTTTATCTTTTCCTTGAATGATTCAATAATGATTAAAACTAAATTTATGAGAAATAAATAATAACCGTATTTTACTTGTTCAAAATCTTCTAAATAATCACTTAAATACAATAAAAAAATGTGAGTGATTAAAATTATAAAATTTGAGATACTTAAAATCAGTATAATTTTTGGTTCTCTTTTAAATGAAAAATAAATAAGTAAACAAGTAATTATTAATGTCAAAAAAAATGGTAATGATTTATAATCTATTGTGTTTATTATATCTTTCGGTTGTATTTGTATAACGAATTGAAAAGCGAGCTGATAACCATTGCTTGTCATTTCTTTTTTTAAACTTATAAATTTTCTTATGGTTTCCTTTTTCTTTTCAGTAAGTTCTTTGAATGTATATTTATATTCTTTTTCTTGTGAAATTTCTATCTCTTTCCCATTAACTATTTTAGTTTCAGTAGGCTCAATTAACTCTTCTTCTAATGGACTATTTTTCAGAAAAGAATTCTCCATAATGTTTTTATCAGAACAAGTCTGAAAAAAAGGTAAAGCCAATATGATTAAACTTAATATTGTCAGTTTCTTTAACATTTCAATTTATTTATTTAGTTCGTTTTTTTTAAATGAAACACAATTAATTCTAATAGGATAAAAATTATCCAATCTATCCAATAGAGGGTGTTGGTTTACAATAAAATGAGCTGTTATTTTTTTATAAATATAGTTATTTTTCCTTACGGCTGTAGATTCTAGGTTGGAAGTAATTTTGAGCTTAACGTTTTTATTCAACACTTTCAATACAATACGAAGTCCCATTGATCTCAAAAGTAAACCCCACTTGATTTCCCATTAATTTAGCACCAAGTGGCGATTGCGGAGACAAGGCAATGACATTAATTCCTTCAATAGCTATTTTAGGCAATGCCGCACTGAGATATAAATAAATGCCATTGGCTTTGACCAAACTCCCCAATGCAATTGTTTCTGTAATTTTTAAGGGATCTATTTTATCTAAAATAGCTTTTTGAGCTAGGACTTCGCTCAATTTGTAATTCAATTTTTCCTGCTCGATGTGCATCATGGACAATGCCGTTTCGTGCTTATCTCCTGCCGAACCTTTGGCATCGTTTTTAGAATCTTCAGTCAAAGCAGTAATCATATCCCGAAAGACATCGATTCGATCTTGGACTAATTGCAGATAATAGGCATGTGTTTTTTGTTTGAAAGTACTCAAAGAAACGCTCAATTAAAAATCAAATTTATAATTGGCACCCAAAACTACTTGGAATCCTTGTACCGGATAGTTCATCCATTTTTGATAGGCCTGATTCAAGATATTATTGGCTTTCAAAAAACTAGTCAATCGCTCGCTGTGTTTGTAGCCCACATGAGCATTCAAATCGATATACGATTTTAATGTAGTTGGAATGTAGGTTGGCGCTACAATATAAACTCTGTCATTGTTGGCTTGCAAATCTTTTCGAGTACCCACAAAAAACACATCTGCACCAGCGTACCATTTTGAATTTAGGGTGTAATCTAGATTGGCATTGAATTGCAGTGTTGGTAAATTCCAGGCTTCAGGTTGATTTGCAGTGTTGTAAATAGACAGCGTACTATTGGCTCCAAAACTAATCGCTTCCGAAATATCGGCTTTCAATTCGCCAAAGAATCGAATTGTTTTTACATTATCATAAACGATGCTCAATGAATTACCAAAAGCATAGGGTTGATTATTGACATCCGATGAGAAATCATTGCTTTTAAACATGGCTTTGTTGTTCTCATCTACAAACGAACCTCTAATATTATAACTGATATTGTCTGCCAATTTTCCTTTTAAACCTGCATATACATCATATTTTTTATTGGTTGGTGCAATCTGAAGTGTTGGGGACAAAAAGGGATTTTCATTTACAAAATCGAGATACGAATTTTGATCCAATCCTCCTTCGGCTCCAGCATAAAAAATCATCAAATCACCCACTACTTTGTGCGAAGCGGTAAGTTGTGGATACAAGAAAAGTTGGTTGTTACTGTGTTGGGTATCCAAACTGTAATACAAGCCCAATCCTAAATGCATCGACCAATTGTCTTTTTCCAATTCATAACTTGGAGAAATCCCGAAATTAGTAAACCCATATTTTGTAGGTTCGGTATTGGTTCGATTGAAATTATGATCAAAATGACCGCCCAAATAATCCACGATAGCATTCAGTTTAATTTCTTTACCTAAAGCTGTAAATTGAAAAGAGGGTTTAGCATAAAATCGGTTTTCCGATGAGCCAAATGCATCTGAAAAATGGGCAAATTTAAAACTCGAGGCTTGCAAAATACTTTCGTTAAATTCAATTTTAGAATCTAATGTAATCGTGTTATAGGATTGTTTTGGTTCAATTCCCCAAACTAAAATATCATAAGCAGAAGGCAACATTAAATTCGTAAAATTGGTTGGTAATCCATACCAATGGTAGATTTGATTTTGATAGCCTAAATTGATATTCCAAGACAATTCTTTCGCTTCTGTTCCATAAGTAACATCCAACGATGTGTCGTAAAATGAATTTTCTAAATCCACTCCTTTGATTCCTCCTTGAGATGATAAATGACGAAACATTCCCGCCACATATTCCTCACTATTTAGATCTTGAGTAGCAAACAACTCTGCATTCAATGTTCCATAATTACCGCCTCCAAACGTAGCGTAGCTTTTGTAAAAACGACCTAATTCCTCTTGATCTACCTCTTCAGCTCTTCCTTTATTTGGCGTAAAAGTAGAAGCTACAGGAAAAGAAAAAATACTATATTTTACTATTTCTTTTGGGCTAGTTCCTTCTACATTCAAGGCAGGAGTTTCTTTTATCTTAAAAGCGTCAGAAATAGTTGGACTATACGATTTGACCACATTCACCTCTTCGGTTCTAATTTTTTCTTGTTTTTTTTGTGCCAATGCTAAATGCGAAACACACAATAACACTACAAATGTCGAATATCTTAAAACAATTCTTTTCATAATTTTCAATAATTAATAACTCTTTATCAATTTATACTTCCCAGGTTCCTTTAGCGATGTATTGAGAATTCCCTCCTATTTTTATATCAAAATTAACCCCATCCCATTGTCCATTAAAATAAATTTTGGAAGGTCGGCCAATGGCATCACCCTGCTGGTTGGTGATTTGTAAATTGGCAGCATGGTACTTTAATAAATAAGCCTGTAAACAAGTACTCGCACTTCCTGTGGCAGCATCTTCTTTCAATTGACCATTTTCGATGTACAACATTCTGCTGTACAAATCATTTCCTTCCAAATAGAAAAAATAAAGCGCTTGAAAGGCTGTTTTACAATTGGATTGCAACCATTCATGGGTGCTCAATAAATCTAATTTCAAATTGGTTAACGCCTCTCTATTATTCAATGGAACTATCACAAAAGCACTACCTGTACTCACTTCTTGTATTGGTAACTCCGCAGAAAAATCATTCTTTTTTAAAGTACTAAATTCCGAAAAACCCTCTGATGAAAAAGTAGAAAAAAACTCTGGTTGTGCTGATTGCAACCAAACCAATTCTCCTTCTTGATAAACCGGAATTTTTCCAATTGGCACCATCAGATTGATGGGTTGTTTTGGATCAGAAAAAATTCTATTCATAATCACCCAAGCAGTTCCAATAATGGGATGACCTGCAAATTTCATTTCAAATTCTGGTGTGAAAATTCGAATCGTTGCCGCATTCGTTTCCTTATCGATTTGTGTAATAAAGGTACTCTCTGCAAAATTAATTTCTCGAGCTATATTTTGCATTTCAGCTTGAGTTAAATCCTGTGCGTTTTCAAAAACAGCTAACTGATTTCCCGAATACTTACTTTCAGCAAAAACGTCTACAATATGAAATGGTAATGGCATACTACTAATTGGTAATTGATGAGTTAGTTTTAGATTCTTCAGCTTTTATAGCCTCCAAATCCGTTTGTGCTTTGGCAACAATATCGGTAAAATCAGAAAAGTTTTTTATGATTGTTTCCAAAATAAATGTCGCTTGGTAACTGTCTTTCAATGCATAAAAATTAGCTGCCATCAATAACAAACCTTTAGCACCAATGTACTTATAATCGGAAAAGTTTTTAGCTAACTGTTGCACTACTTCATTCGAATCTTCAAACTTCCCTTCTTTATTTTTAAAATAGGCATCATAATACAAGGCTTCGGCCCCCAATTCGCCTTGAGCGGTCATCAGTTTTTCGTAACCTGCTTTGGCTTTGGCTTCATCTCCTGTTTCCATGGCGGAACGAGCCACAACAATTTGAGCATCACTTGCGACATCGGCTTCTGCTTTAGGATTATCCAATACTTTTTCAGCATAAACTACCGCATTAGCAAAATCCTTTTTATCGTAATACAACTTCATCAAATTGGCTTGCGCGAAAGTTTTGTTTTGTAACATATCGGCTTCTGTTTCAATACGAGATAAAATCAAAATGGCTTTTTCTACCTCTTTTTCCTTCAAATAAATCTGACCTAAACGCACCAAAGAAGGCTCTGTATACTCATTTCGAGGTTCCGCAATTACATTTTCATAATTCGCCACTGATTTTTCTTCTGATCCATTGGCAAATAATGATTGTGCCAGATAAAAGTTAGCTTGTAACGCATGAATCCCTTTTGGAAAAGCGGTCAAATAAGCCCCAAACCCAGCAATTGCCTGACTGGTATTGGTTTGCTGGTATTGCTTTTCGGCAGACTCATAGGTATCATTATCCAATTCAGCATCGGAGACAGTTACGAAATCAAGCGTTCTAACCCATGATGCATATTCATCTACTTTACCGTTTTCTACATAAATCAATCGCGCAGTTGAAACTGCTTCTAAAGCTTCCGAAGATTTAGGAAACTCCGCTACCACTTGTTTAAATTTTACAATTGCTTGGGCATCTTTGTCCGCATTATAATACACCAAACCTTGTCTCAAAATAGCTTTGGAAACAAACGAACCTTTGTCAAATTCTTTTATCAATTGATCGTAGGTTGCAATGGCTTGTTCATCTTTGTTCTCTGCTACATACGTATTTCCTAGTTCAAACAGAGCATCATCTCGGTTTTCTGATTTTGGATACAATTGTAAAAACGATTTTAGATTTTCAATCTTTTTCTCGTTTTTACCTACAAAACCATAGGAAATAGCTCTTTGATAAAAAGCATAATCGGCGTCGACACTTTTTTGTTCAATCACTTTTGCATAGGCCTCCATGGCTTGAGCATATTTAGAAGTCACAAATCGACAATCGGCTAAACGCAAATAAGCATCATTCATACGGGCTTTATCTGTTCCTTTTTCAATTTGTTTTTGAAAATAATTTCCTGCCTGGTCGTAGTCTTTCATTTTGAAATAGGCATAGGCTATATTGTAATTGCAGTTAGTAAATTCAGCTGTGTTTTTAGCTTCTGCGTTACCCAAGAATTGTTTGAATGACAACAACGCATTAATAAAATCATCTAACACAAATTGAGTTTCTCCTTTCCAAAAAGTAGCTCTCGCTGTAATCGTTGCGTCTTTTTGTAGAGCAACTGCTTTTTCAAAACTTTTCAAAGCAGTGTGATATTCACCATCTGTATACGATTGCAGCCCACTATAAAACAATACTTTTTGATAGGCTAATTTATTTTCTTGACTTTCTTTTTTTTCTAAAATAGCCAATGCTTCTGTATAATTTTTAGAAGACAGGTAGGAATCAATCAATAATTTTTCAATTTCTGATTGGTGGGAATTCTTTGGGTATTGTTCTAAAAAAGCGGTTAAAATAGCCGGAACGCTTTCGTAAGAATTACCTATTTCATAACTTAATTTTACATAATTCAAACTTGACTCTTCTTTCAATGAAGCGTCAAAATCCATATCGGAAGCATTTTTAAACGCATTCAAGGCTTCTTGTTTTTTGTTCAAACTCAAGTAACTCTGCCCCAAATGATAATAGCCATTTTGCGCCACAAAATCTTTTCCCTCAATAATTTTATTGAATTGCGAAATAGCATTTTGAAAGTCTTTTTGCTGGTAATACGCAAAACCTAGTTGGTAATAATCGGTATTGGTCCATTTTCCATTTTTGCCTTTGTACCCTTCCAAGTAAGTAACTGCTTTGGCGTATTCTTTTAAATTAAAATAGCTTTCGCCAATAATCTTATTCAATTCGGATTGTTCGGCAGGAGTTGATTTTGAAATTGCCACTACGCCTAAATCAATTGCTTTTTGAAAATTACCTAATTTAAAATTCATATCCGATTGGTAATAGGACATGCGTTCTTTGTATTTTGATTCGGTTGAAACGGCATCAAAATATTGGGTCGCTTGCTTGTAATCGTCGCCTTCATAAGCCATAAATCCCAAATAGTATTTTGCTTGCGAACCGTAATATTGGGTATTCAACACTTTATTAAAATAGGCCGAAGCTAGTTTTTTGTTTTTAGCGATAAAGAAACTGTAGCCTTTTTGAAAATTATACTTCTCGCTTTCATTAGCATTCAAATACATTTCATCAACCTTTTCATACCAAAACAAAGCTTTGTCGTAGTTTTCTTGTTGGAAATAAAAATGACCCACTTCTACACAAGCTTGGTTTTTTCGGGTACTAGTTGGATAATCTGAAACAAAGCGTTCCATCAAACTGCCGGCATTCGGCTGACGTTCTCTAATAGCACACATGGCAGTATAATAATACCAATCTGCTTGAATCTCTTGACTCAATGAATTGGTTTTAAGCCGATCTAATACAAATCTAGCAGAAGCATATTGACCTGAATTATACAATGAAACTGCCGTTTCAAAATCCTTTAGATTAGAATTATATATAGTTGATTTTTGTGCTGAAACCGAAAAAGTTCCCCCGAAAAAAAGGGCAAGTAAAATCCCAGAAAGTATACGCATTGTAATTTTTTGTTTAAAATTCAAATGTATCATATTATACGGTCTATAACGAAGTGGATGATGTATTTATTATGAACAATTGTTTTAACAAAAAATAAAAAAAATTGCGTTTGATAATTGTAAATTGGCAATTGATAATTACTTTTACGACTTAAATAACTGCAAATTATGTCACAATCCATTTTATCTTTAAGAAACGCTACTATTTATCAAGAAGGAAAAACCATTTTATCTGATGTAAACCTAGAAGTAAAACAAGGTGAATTCATTTATGTTATTGGAAAAACTGGCTCAGGAAAAAGCAGCTTATTAAAGACTTTATATGCTGATTTAGAGCTTAAAGAAGGCGCTGGACATATTGTTGATTTTGATTTAGCGACTTTGAAAGAGGATGATATTCCGTTTTTAAGAAGAAAAATCGGGATTGTATTTCAAGATTTCAAATTACTTCCAGACCGCACCGTAAAAGACAATATGCTTTTTGTATTAAAAGCAACAGGCTGGACTGACAACTCAGAAATGCTTCAAAAAATAGACGAAGTTTTAGACAAAGTAGGCATGAAAGACTTTGCAACAAAAATGCCACACCAATTATCTGGTGGAGAACAACAACGTGTTGCCATTGCAAGAGCTTTGTTGAATGACCCCGAATTAATTTTGGCCGATGAGCCAACAGGAAATTTGGATCCGCAAACTAGTGCTGAAGTTTTAGAAGTTTTACGTAAAATCAATGAAAACGGGAAAACCGTTGTGATGTCTACTCATGATTATGCATTGTTAGTTAAATTCCCATACAAAACATTAAAATGTGAAGATGCTAAAATTTTTGAAGTAGTTCAAAAAACGGCTTAATTCCAATGAAGCAAATTAGCTCGGTACAAAACCCATTCATCAAATCATTAGTGTTATTGCAAGAAAAAGCAAAAGCACGCAAGCAGACTGGCACTTTTTTAATGGAAGGCCAACGCGAAATTAGTATTGCTATCAAAGGGGGGTATCAAATTGAAACCGTTCTTTTCTTACCCGAAATTTGTACTGAAAAACAAGCTTCTCAATTAGCACCTACTGCTGAATTAATTGAAATCAATAAAGAAGTTTTTCAAAAATTAGCTTACCGAGATACTACCGAAGGAATTTTGGCTGTAGCCAAAACCAAGTCAACGCTTTTATCTGATTTACAATTATCTGAAAATCCATTAATCTTGGTAGCCGAAGCACCTGAAAAACCAGGAAATATAGGCGCTCTATTGCGAACCGCCGATGCTGCACATTTAGACGCGGTGATTATAGCAAATCCAAAAAGCGATTTATACAACCCCAATATTGTTCGTTCTAGTGTAGGCTGTTTGTTTACAAACCAAATAGCTACTGGAACTACCGCTGAAATTATTGCTTTTCTAAAAGAAAAAAATATTGCTATTTACTGTGCTACCCTTCAAAATTCTAATGGATACCATTTAGAAAATTACACCACCCCTACCGCATTAGTAGTGGGTACTGAGGCCACTGGCTTGTCCCAAGAATGGCGAGATGCTGCAACACAAAATATTATTATTCCTATGCAAGGAGAGATTGATTCTATGAACGTTTCAGTTGCTGCTGCTATTTTAATTTTCGAAGCCAAAAGACAAAGAGGTTTTTAAAATATCCATCCAAAATATTCTTTAAATACACTTGCGTAATTAGTCGGTTTTTTCTATTTTTAGAAATTGAACCCCGCTTACTATGACAGAGATAGACATCGAAAAAGAAAACAAAGCCATTGCTCAAGAATACAAGGAGTTACTACGAATTAGTTACCAAACACTAACCGACAGCGACAAGAAGTTAATTCGTAAAGCGTTTGATGTAGCCGTTGACGCACACAAAGACCAACGCAGAAAATCGGGTGAAGCCTATATATTTCATCCTATTGCGGTGGCCAAAATTGTAGCATCAGAAATTGGTCTAGGCGCTACTTCCATTGCTGCAGCTTTATTACACGATGTGGTCGAAGATACCCCCATTACTGTGGAAGATATTGAACGCCTGTTCAATCCGAAAGTGGCGCAAATGGTGGAAGGATTGACTAAAATTTCCTTGGTTCAAAAAGATTTAAACGCTTCTATTCAAGCGGAGAATTTTAGAAAAATGATTTTGACGCTTAACGATGATGTTCGAGTAATTTTAATCAAACTCGCCGATCGTTTGCACAACATGCAAACTATGGAATCCATGCGTGAAGACAAACAAACTAAAATTGCTTCAGAAACCCTATACATTTACGCACCTCTCGCCCATCGTTTGGGTTTATACAATATCAAAACCAAATTAGAAGACTTAGGTTTAAAATACACGGAACCTACTATTTACAACGATATTTTAGGGAAAATAAAAGAAACTAAAGAAGAACAAGACGCCTATATCAAAGACATCTCAGATGTTTTGAAAAAATCTATGGACGAAGAAGGAGTAGAATATGCCATTAAAGGACGTCCAAAGTCGATTTACTCTATTCGTCGAAAAATGAAGGCACAGGGAGTCAGTTTTGACGAAGTCTACGACAAATTTGCCTTACGAATTGTCTATAAATCAAATCCACATGACGAGAAATTTTTGGCCTGGAAAATCTATTCTATTGTAACTGATCATTATCGTCCAAGTCCAAGTCGTTTACGTGATTGGATTTCGTCACCAAAATCAACTGGTTACGAAGCACTACACATTACCGTAATGGGACCAAAAGGTCGTTGGGTGGAGATTCAAGTTCGAAGCGAGCGCATGGACGAAATTGCCGAAAAAGGGTATGCTGCACATTACAAATACAAAAACGGTGCTACCGAAGAAAGCGGATTGGATGTTTGGCTAAATTTATTGCGCGAAGCATTGGAAAATGCGGAAACAAATGCAGTTGATTTTGTAGAAGATTTTAAAATGAATTTATATTCGAAAGAAATCTTTGTCTTTACCCCAAAGGGAGATATTAAATCTTTACCCAAAGGTGCTACTTCGCTAGATTTTGCCTTTGGTATTCACTCAGAAATTGGTATTCGCACCAGAGGAACTCGTGTCAACGGAAAATTAGTTCCTTTGAACTACGAATTAAAAAGTGGAGATCAAATTGAAGTGATCACTTCACCCAATCAAAAACCAACTACACATTGGCTAGACTATGTAACTACTGCTAGAGCCAAAACAAAAATAAAAAATGTTCTTAATGAAGATATCAAAAAAATTGGTGAAGAAGGTAAAGAGCTACTGACTCGAAAATTAAAACATTTAAAGATTACGCTTAACGAAAAAACGGTTAATGAATTAGTCAACTTTTTCAAACTAAAAACTAGTTTGGATTTATTCTACCGCGTTGGTATTGGCGCTATTGAAAACCAACAATTGAAAGATTACGCTGCGCAAAAAAGCAATACGTTCATTAGTTTTTTCAAGAACAAAATCAAACGTACTGCGACCACACCAGAAGAAGAAATCAACAAGCCAATTGTAAACAGTAATTACGACATGCTGGTGTTTGGAAAAGAACACGACAAATTAGATTACAAATTCTCTCCTTGCTGCAGCCCAATTCCAGGGGATGATGTTTTTGGTTTTGTAACGGTAAACGAAGGAATTAAAATTCACAAAAGCGACTGCCCTAATGCCATTGGTTTACAATCTAACTATGCTTATCGCATAATGACAGCCAAATGGATTGATTCCACCCAAGAAGAATTCAAAGCCATTATCAAAATAACCGGTATGGATTCGTTGGGTTTAACCAATCAGTTGACCAAAGTCATTTCGAATAATATGCATGTCAATATTCAAAGTATTTCCTTGAGTACCGATGCTGGAATTTTTCACGGACAAGTGACTGTTGTAGTACAAAACAATACTATTTTGAAGAAATTAATTACCAATATTAGAAAAATTGAAGGAATCGAAAAGGTAAGTCGAGTTTATTCTTCCTAATTGGTTTTCAACAAAAGGCAAACTTATCAACCGAACTTTAGAGATTAAACAAAATAAATTATCTTTGCGCGATATGACACTTATTTCCACAGACAATAACAAAAATCAAGAAATTGTAAAAAACGTTTTTACATTGTATCTTGAAAATAAAGGACATCGCAAAACTCCAGAGCGTTATGCCATCCTACAGGAAATTTACGAAAGTGAAGAGCATTTTGATATAGAAAACTTATATATCAAAATGAAAAACAAAAACTACCGTGTCAGCAGAGCCACTTTGTACAATACAATCGAATTACTTTTAGATTGTGCTTTAGTTCGCAAACATCAGTTTGGACAAAATCAAGCCCATTACGAAAAGTCGTATTTTGACAAACAACACGATCATATTATAATGACAGATACTGGAGAAGTAATTGAATTTTGTGATCCACGAATTCAAACCATCAAAAAAACGATAGAGGAAATTTTTGATATAGAAATTACCAACCACTCGCTGTATCTATACGGAAACAAAAAAACAACTAATTAGAATTATACAATTCTACCAATACAAACAACACAAATAACACACAGAATGACCATAGATTTACTATTAGGATTACAATGGGGAGATGAAGGAAAAGGAAAAATCGTTGATGTATTAACTTCAAAATACGACATTATTGCTCGTTTTCAAGGAGGACCAAATGCAGGACACACCCTAGAATTTGACGGAATCAAACACGTACTTAGAACGATTCCTTCAGGAATTTTCCACAAAACTGCAGTAAACATTATTGGAAATGGAGTTGTTATTGACCCAGTAGTTTTTCAAAAAGAAATTGAAGGTTTAGAAAAATTCAATATTGACATCAAAAGCAAATTGATTATTTCTAGAAAAGCCCATTTAATCTTACCAACGCACCGTTTGTTGGATGCTGCATCTGAAACCGCCAAAGGAAAAGCTAAAATTGGTTCGACTTTAAAAGGTATTGGACCAACCTATATGGACAAAACCGGTAGAAACGGAATTCGTGTAGGTGATATTGAATTAGCCGATTTCAAAGATCGTTACAGAGCTTTAGCTGACAAACACGAAGAAATGATTAAGTTCTATGATGTGGCTATCCAATACAACTTAGCCGAAATGGAAAAAGAATTCTTTGAAGCAATTGAAGAATTGAAAAAGCTAGATTTTATAGATAGTGAAGAATACCTTCACCAAGCGCAAAAAGCAGGAAAATCAATCTTATGTGAAGGCGCTCAAGGTTCGTTGTTAGACGTAGACTTTGGAACCTATCCATTTGTAACATCTTCTAATACTACTGCAGCAGGAGCTTGTACAGGTTTAGGAATTGCGCCTAACAAAATCAAAGAAGTTTACGGAATTTTTAAAGCCTATGTGACTCGTGTAGGAAGTGGACCATTTCCAACCGAACTTTTTGACGAAGATGGTGCTACCATGGCTAAGATCGGAAATGAATTTGGTTCTGTAACTGGAAGACAAAGACGTTGTGGATGGTTGGATTTAGTGGCTTTAAAATATGCCATTCAAGTCAACGGAGTTACTCAATTAATGATGATGAAAGGCGATGTGCTATCTGGATTCAAAACCTTAAAAGTGTGTACTGAGTACAATTACAAAGGACAAAAAATAAGTCACTTCCCTTACAATATTGAAGAAGAAAATGTAACGCCAATTTATAAAGAATTCAAAGGTTGGGAAGCTGATTTGACCGGTATGACTACCTACGATGAATTACCTAAAGAATTGAAAGAATACATAGAGTTCATCGAAAAAGAAGTGGAAGTTCCAATTAAAATAGTTTCTGTTGGACCAGATAGAAAACAAACGATTTTAAAATAATAATCTTCTAAACGCTCTGAGAAATCAGGGCGTTTTTTTTATAAATTACATACATTTACTTTTTAAAGTGTTTTCAAGTGAAATTTCAAAATTGTATCTGCAAATTATTTTGTTTACTTTTCCTTTTTGGCTCTTGCCAAAAAGAGGAAAGTATTATTTCCTCAGATTCAGGATACCAAATCACTAATTCAAATATTACCTTTAATTCAAAAACCATCCAACTCATTGGTGCTAATACTTTTCATGTATTTGGTGCAGGAAGTGCCGATATGAATTCTTGGAATCTTGATATAGCTAGAGAGTTTATAGGAAATGTAAAAGAGACCCCTCTTACAGGAAATCCAATACAAGATAACAATGGAAAATATATTTATTCGTTGCAAAACATAGTAGATGAAAATAGAAAACAAAATAAAATAAGTTGGATTTGTGCATTTGGCTGGGATGGAAACTCCTCTACGCTTTTCACTGGAAAATCTCCTGGAAACACATTGTGGTGGAATGACTACAAAACCAAACTACGTTCATGGGCTATTCAGTTTAAAGATCAAAATGATGTTTGGATTGAAGTCTGGAACGAACCTTATCGCTATGATCGTACCGATGGTTATACTGATGCTATCTGGTTACAATATATGAATGAGTTAACTGCAATAATCCGAGACACAGGAAATAAAAATATAGTAGTAATTCCCTGCGCCGAACAAGGCCAAGATGAAAGTGTTTTGATCAACAAAGGAAGTGTATTTCTCAATGGCAAAACCAATATTCTATTTGACATTCACGCCTATGAAAAATGGTTATTAGATACACCTACCAATATAAACAATCGACTAAATGCATTGAAACAATCTAATTTACCAATCATTTTTGGAGAGACAGCACCAATGAATGCAGGTGTTTTAATGAATCCCTCTCCATTTTTAAATCTAATTTATGAAAGAGGAATATCTGTTTGTGCTTGGGTTTGGAAAAAAGACGAATCCGATCAAGATGCATTGATGACTCGAGATGGTCTTCCAAATAACATCAACAATAACAATTGGGGAACAACTTTTAAAAACCTAGCTATTAAAACCAGAAATCCAAAACCTTAATTGTAATGAAAAACCCATCTATTACTATCCAAAAAACCGAATTGCTATCTAACAATTGGTACGTTTTAAATAAAGTGACCTTTGATTACAAAATGGAAGACCACGATTCCGAAACCCAAGTTCGCGAAGTTTACGATCGTGGCAATGGCGCTGTGATTTTATTGTACAACCTCACTAAAAAAACGGTGGTTTTAACAAGACAATTTCGACTGCCAACCTATTTAAACGGCAATACATCAGGAATGGTTATTGAAGCATGCGCTGGTTTATTGGATGCTGAAAATCCAGAAGAATGCATTATTCGCGAAACGGAAGAAGAAACAGGCTACCGACTTTCATCTGTCAAAAAAGTATTCCAATCGTATATGTCGCCTGGATCAGTAACTGAAATATTACACTTTTTCATTGGTGAATACCACCCAAATATGAAAGTCTCTGATGGTGGCGGACTTGCAGAAGAACACGAAAATATCGAAGTACTCGAATATTCGTTTGACCAAGCTTACCAAATGATTGCTACTGGTGAAATAGTCGATGCAAAAACTATTATGCTATTGCAATACGCTAAAATAAATCTTCCCTTCTAAGATCTCACAGGTATATTTTAGTATTTTTACTTTTCAAATCCATTGACATTGACTTCTAAAAAAGCACCTTCTTCAGCATTACAAGAAAAAGCTGGTATTTCGCAACCCGAAAGTATCAGTAGTCAATCGGTGGAACACATTCAACATTCCAGAAAAATACAACCCTCTGCTGAAGCACTTGTTCAAGGAATTTTGGCTGGAAATATTACCGCATTAAGTCGTGCTATTACTTTGGTTGAGAGTACCAATCCAATGCATTTGGCCAAAGCCAATACCATCATCAACAGTTGTTTGCCTCATGCTAATCAATCAGTTCGAATAGGAATTACCGGTGTTCCTGGAGTTGGAAAAAGCACCTTTATCGAAGCTTTTGGAAAGCACTTAACTAGTTTAGGAAAAAAAGTAGCCGTTTTGGCAGTGGACCCAAGTAGCACGATTAGTCACGGAAGTATTTTGGGAGACAAAACCCGAATGGAAGAACTGGTTAAAGATCCGAATGCTTTTATTCGTCCCTCAGCCTCTGGAGAAACACTAGGTGGTGTAGCTCGAAAAACTCGAGAAACCATCACGCTTTGCGAAGCGGGAGGTTTTGATACCATCATTATTGAAACCGTTGGTGTAGGACAAAGTGAAACTGCTGTTCATAGTATGGTTGACTTCTTCTTACTTTTGAAAATTGCAGGTGCTGGCGATGAACTGCAAGGGATTAAAAGAGGAATTATGGAAATGGCGGATGCGATTATCATCAACAAAGCAGATGGAGACAATATCAAAAAAGCACAATTTGCCAAAGTAGAATTCAACCGAGCTTTGCATTTATTCCCAGCTAAAAAATCAGGATGGATACCAACGACGGCTACTTGTAGCGCATTAACTTCAGAAGGCATTCCTGAAGTTTGGAATACCATTACCGAATTTCTAAAAGTAACACAAACCAATTCCTCTTTCTTTGAAAAGCGCAAAGAGCAAAATCAATTTTGGATGTTGGAAACGATCAATGACCAATTAAAATCCAATTTTTTTACAAACCCTGAAATTCATCAACTCCTTGAATCAACAAAAAAAGCGGTGCAAAATGATGAAATTTCACCTTTTGCAGCCGCAACTATTTTGTTAGAAAAATATTTTAAATAAGCTACTCTTCGTATCGACCAATTTCTCGGTCATAAAATTCATTAGCTTCTACAATTAAAGCCTCCATTTCGGCATTCAATTCTGCTTCGTCTAAATCTTCGGCTTCTTCCATAAATTCTACCTCATCATCTTTTAAATTAATAATGAATCGAGGATAATCTAGGTGAATGATAAAAATATCATCTGGAAAATCGGTATTGTCACCTAATAAAAATTTTGGTAATTCCATGGTATGTGTTTAATCGTTAATCAATTATTTGTCTGAAAGAATCACTGGAGCGCTGCCTTTACCGTTCATAAAAATGATTTTAGTATTAGGCGAAGCCGCTAATTCTTTTTGTGCTTTAATTTGTTCGTATTGCAATTGTTTGTCAGACAAACCCGTTGAAATAATTCTTTGGTAATCGGCAATACCTTGAGCTTCTACTCTTTTACGCTCTGCTTCTTGCTTTTCTTTTTGCAAAATAAACGTCATTTTTTGCGCATCTTGTTCGGCATTGATCTTACTTTCAATAGTTGTCTTAACCGAAGTGGGCAAGTTGATATTGCGAATCAACAATTGTTCTAAAACTAAACCTCTACTTTTAAAATCGGCTTCAATGGTTTTGAAAATACGTTGTTGGAATTCATTTCGTTTGGTCGAATACAAAGCGACTGCATCATAATAAACAGCGTTGTCGCGAATACGAGTACGAGTTACAGGGCGAACAATTTTATCGGCATAATTCTCTCCAATTTGTTTGAAAATTTTGGGTGCCAATTCAGGCGAAATTCGGTACAAAACTGTCAAATCAATTACCACTTCCAATCCGTCATTCGACAATACTCGAATGGCATCATCTCCTTCTTTATTGCCTTCGTCATGAATGGCTGACATGGTGTAATTTTGAGTTTGTATATCAAAATCGGTAACATCCAACAGCGGATTAATGATATGCAAACCACTTTCTAAAATATCTGGCTCTACATTTCCGTACAAGGATTTTACCCCGACTTTACCTGCGTCAATTTGTTTAAACATCGACGAAAAAATTCCCAATGCAATCAATAAAAAGCCTACAATTTTTAAAGAATTTGAAAATTTTGAAAAAGGGTTCGGATTGTTTTTCAAAGAAAAACTCAACAATAATAGGATAACTCCGAAGATAATAAATACAATCATAATACATTTGATTTAGGAAGGTTAGTAATTTTGGGCACTGCAAAAAAAAAATTTAATTTCCGTTTTGGATAACTAAACGTCTTGAGATTCTCGCAAAGCGAATATACAAAAATAAAGCTGCCGCTGACAATCCTGCTAAAAGTCCGATCCAAATTCCAACCGCTTTCAGCTCCGTATATTTTCCTAAGTAAAAAGAAATAGGAAAGCCAATCAACCAATAAGCTACAAAAGTAATATACATTGGAATTTTTACGTCCTGCAAGCCTCTTAAGGCACCTAAAACAACCACTTGAATTCCGTCAGACAATTGAAAAACAGCCGCTACTAAAAGTAACTGAGCCGTAATTCCTATAATTTCTTGATTGTCTAACAATTGAGCTGAATCGCTCATATTGAGAAACAAATGCGGTAAATAAGTATGGAAAAGCACGAAAAAGATTCCGAAAATGGTTTCCAAAATAATCGCCAATAAGAAAATCGAACGGGCTACGACAATCATTTCTTTAAAGTCAGCCTTTCCTTTACTGTGACTCACCCGAATCATAGCCGTCACACTCAATCCCATGGCTACCATAAAAGTAGAAGAGGCTAGCGTCAAAGCGATTTGATTGGCTGCCTGACTATTTTTTCCCAAAGAACCTGAAAGCCAAATCGCAGCTGTAAACAAAGTTACTTCAAATAACATTTGCATGGCCGATGGAAAACCCAGATTAATAATTTTTCGCAACATCGATTTCTTAATTTCTCTAAAACTAAAGTTTTTGAAATAGGTGCTAAATTTTTTATTATGTTGCAACAATAAATGGAGAAAAACCACCATCATAATACGGGATATAACCGTTCCTAGAGCGGCGCCTAAAACACCCATTTTTGGAAAAATCCATACTCCATAAATCAAAACATAATTGAAAAAAATATGCACTACATTGGCCATAAAAATAGCATACATCGAATATTTGGTTTCAGATAAACCGTCTGCAAATTGCTTGTAACCTTGGTACATAATCACCGGGATCAATGAAAAAGCTACCCAGTCAATATAGGGCGAAGCCATATCAGCCACAATTTTAGGCTGGTGCATCAAGTACATAATTTGCTTGGACAATACCGTGACTATGAATAAAAACACTCCCAAAACCGTACACAACAACAAGCCATGATGAAAAGTAGTTCGGATTTTCTTATCGTCTTTTTCAGCATCTGCCTCAGAGATTAAAGGCGTAATAGCAGTAGAAAAGCCAATCCCAAGAGACAATGCTATGAAAATAAAACTGTTGCCTAACGAAACAGCAGCCAATTCGGTAGAACCTAAATTACCCACCATAAAATTGTCTACAACACCAATCAAAGTATGTCCCAACATACCCAAAATAACTGGATAAGCCAGCTTAATATTATAGGCGAATTCTTTAGTATAAATAGCTAATTTCAAAATAAATGAAGATATTTTAAAGGCAATGCCTTACTGTTATAATTAAGCTAAAGCTGCCACAAACTGAACACGAACACTGCCGTCTTCGTCAATATGGGTCAACTGGATTTTTTGTAAGGTATTGGCCAATTCAGGATTCCAAGGCGCTTTTACTTTGACATAATTTTCGGTAAATCCGTGAATATAACCTTCTTTGTTTTCTGTTTCAAATAGCACGGTTCTTTCGGCACCCAACTGACTTTCGTAAAAAGCGCGACGCTTTTTAACCGATAAGCCTCGCAGCATTTTACTGCGTTTGGCACGCACATTGGCTGGAACAACCCCTTCCATTTCAGCTGCTTCAGTATTGTCTCGCTCCGAATAGGTAAACACATGCAAATAGGAAATATCCATTTCGTTCAAGAAATGATAGGTTTCTAAGAAATGCTCCTCAGTTTCACCAGGAAAACCAACAATCACATCCACACCAATACAAGCATGAGGCATCACTTCTTTAATTTGGTTGACTCTATCTGTATACACTTCACGCAAATAACGACGTTTCATCAACTTCAAAATCGCGTTACTGCCGGATTGCAACGGAATATGAAAATGTGGTACAAAAGTTTGGCTTTTGGACACAAAATCAATGGTTTCATTTTTAAGTAAATTCGGTTCAATAGACGAAATACGCAAACGCTCAATTCCTTCTACTTGATCCAAAGCTTGCACCAAATCCAAAAACGTATGTTCGTGTTTTTTATTACCAAATTCACCTTTACCATAATCGCCAATATTCACACCAGTCAACACAATTTCTTTAATGTTTTGAGCCGAGATTTCTTTGGCATTTTGCAAGACATTTTCCAACGCATCACTGCGTGAAATCCCTCTTGCCAATGGAATCGTACAATAGGTGCATTTATAATCGCAACCGTCTTGAACCTTTAAAAAAGCACGAGTTCGGTCGCCTATAGAATAACTGCCTACATAAAAATCGGCTTCGGCAATTTCGCAAGAATGCACTTCACCAAAATCATTTTTAGACAAATCGTTGACATAGTCGGCTAATTTGAATTTCTCTGTCGCACCCAAAACCAAATCCACTCCATCTACACTCGCTAATTCTTCCGGTTTCAACTGCGCATAGCAACCCACCGCAGCCACAAAAGCCTTGTCATTCAACTTCATTGCTTTTCGCACCACTTGCTTGAACTGCTTATCGGCATTCTCCGTCACAGAACAGGTATTGATTACATACATATCTGCCACTTCTTCAAAATCCACACGATCAAAACCTTCGTCTTGTAAATTACGTGCAATAGTCGAAGTTTCCGAAAAATTCAGTTTGCAACCCAACGTATAAAAAGCTACTTTTTTTCTTTCTGACATTCTTTTGATTTTTTTGGGCGAAACCCCAGGCAGATTATTCAGTTTATAAAAACCCGTATTTCTCAGCCTGCGGTCGGGCTATTCGCTGTATCTTTTGTTCCACTTACGCTTCACAAAAGGATGCCGCTGCTATCCCTTTCGCGGGACAAAAATACGTACAAAAAACAACATATAAAACTATGTATTATTAAGTCATTGCGAGGAGGTACGACGAAGCAATCTCTTGTATTTATATAACATTTTGATTAAACTTGTATTAGTTCTCGTCATTGCTGCACGCGTAATTGCGATGAGGCACGACGAAGCAATCTAAAACTAGCCCCAATGAAACCAGGATTTATTTATATTATTACAAATAAAAACCACACCGTTCTCTATACTGGAGTAACTTCAAATTTGTCTGAACGTATTAAAGAACATCAAGAAAAAAGATATCAAGGCTCTTTCTCAGCACGATACAATGCAAATAAATTAGTGTATTATGAAGCTTTTCAAATGATTGGCGATGCAATAACTAGAGAAAAACAAATCAAGGCAGGTTCAAGAGCTAAAAAAATAGCGCTAATCAATTCCATAAATGCGGAATGGAATGATTTGTACGAAGAAGTTGTAAAACTATTTAAATGAGATTGCTTCGTCCTTCGTCCTCGCAATGACTCACTGCGATCACAATGACTACAATATAAACCGTCTTACTACCTCAGCTACACCATGGTCGTTATTTGAAGCGACAATCACATCGGCGCGGTCACGCAATTCAGGAGTGACATTATCTACCCAAACGCCCAAACCAGCATATTCCACCATAGTTAAATCATTGCCTGCATTACCCACCGCAATAATTTCTTGTTGATGAATATTCAATTTTTCGGCTAAGAATCGGATACTTGCTGCCTTGTCTATTCCGTTTTGTGCTACTTCCAAAAAGAAAGGTTTGGACATACACACACTCAAATGCGGCATAGCTTCTTTTAAATGGGTTTCCACTTTTTTAAGATATTCAGGATCTTCTAGTAGAATACATTTAATAGCTGAAGATTGGACTTCCGCTTTAAAATCAGCCACCTTGTTATGAGCTAAACCGGTAATATTTTTTTCAATATCAATATATTGAGAATCGGTTTCACTTACAATTTGATTATTGACATAAGTGATAATATGCGTTTTGTGCTCCAAACTATAATCGTATAAGGCATGGATTTGTTCTTGCGTTAACGTTTGCTCAAAAATCACCTCATCATTAGATAAATCCGTAATCACGGCTCCGTTATACGAAATCATGTAAGAATCGTCTAATTGCAATTCTTTGGCGTAAGCCGTCATGGCAGGTGTTGGTCGACCCGAAGCCAAAACCACGTATACTCCCAAATCTTTGGCTTTGGCCAACATTACTTTATTCTCTTCAGAAATGGTGTGGTCATCAGTCAACAAGGTGTCGTCCATGTCCAAAACCAACATTTTGTATTGCATCTTAACTAGATTTAAGAATTAAATACTCATTCTGAATTCTTCAATCACCGGATTGGCTTTAGCAAAATCAGTTTCTTGAATAAACAATTCCACTGCTAAATCAGCATTGCCAAACCCACCCAATCGTGCCGATTGGATATTATCTTTTTTAATTGTAGTCACTCCTGCTTCTTCTAATTTTTCTTGCAAGCCCATCGCTAAGACTTCACTTCCAGAAAACACTTTCATTAATCCCATAATTCTTTTTTCTATTTTTTATTCTTCCTCTACTTCGCTTTCTTCGTCTTCTTCAAAATCAAATTCAAAGGGCTCTAACAACATTTTATCTGCCAAAATAGCTACACGTTCAGTATATTGTTCTGTAAAAATGATGCGTTGAGTTTTGGCAATACTATTCGAAATACGCATGATTTTAGTTTCATGACGCAATTTCAAAATAGGATCAGCGTCATCCAAGATAAATAGTTTCAAACGGTTGACATTATAGCCAGCAGTAGAAAACATATCATTCAATTTGTTAGGTGTACCAATCAAAACGTCGATTCCAGTAGAAATATAATTTTTGTCATAATCCGTGTCGCCTTTATCATGAACACCGTACACTTCTAGCGGATCATATTTACCATATTCTTCAAACAAAGCTTCCATTTCCAACACCTTTGTTTTGTCTTCAACGATAATCAAGGCGCGTGGCGATTCTTCTTGTTTTCCGGCTAATTGCTGAATCACATTCAACACAATCGTTGTTGTTTTACCACTCCCCTTTGGCGCTACAATCAAACAATCAGCACCACTTTTAATGGTAGAAAAAGTTTCTTGTTGCAACTCATTGGCTTCTGTTAAACCACTTTCGACTAAAGCATTTTGAAGGGCTTCGTTTATTTTTTTTAATTTCATTCTGTTTTTTTAATAAGCCAGTACACTCGCTTTTTTATTTATTTACTCGCAAATAGCGTTACGTCTTGCTCCGAGATTTCATTTTCTCCCAGAATAATTAAACGTTCGACCACATTGCGCAATTCTCTTATATTTCCTGTCCAATCGTATTCTTGCAGCAACTGAATCGCCTTTTTTGAAAAAGACTTCACTGCAGTTCCTTGTTCAGAGGCAATCTTCTCGGCAAAATGAGTAATCAACATAGGAATGTCTTCCCTCCTTTCGTTTAATTCTGGCACTTTGATTAAAATGACGGCCAATCGATGGTACAAATCTTCGCGAAAACGCCCTTCGGCAATCTCTTTTTTCAAATCTTTATTAGTAGCAGCTACAACACGTACATCGACTTTGATATCTTTATCGGCGCCGACACGCGTAATGACATTTTCTTGTAAAGCACGCAACACTTTAGCTTGAGCCGAAAGACTCATATCGCCAATTTCGTCTAAGAAAATCGTTCCTTTATCTGCTGCTTCAAACTTACCTGCACGGTCTTTCACCGCCGAAGTAAAAGCGCCTTTCACATGACCAAACAATTCACTTTCTATCAATTCGGATGGAATAGCGGCACAATTCACTTCTACCAAAGGGAAATTAGCACGTTCACTTTTCTCATGCAATTGATGGGCTACCAGTTCTTTTCCAGTTCCGTTAGGGCCTGTAATCAAAACACGGGCTTCGGTTGGTGCTACCTTTTCAATCAGCAATTTGATATGGTTAATCGCTTCGCTTTCGCCAATTATTTCATAGTTCTTGCTAACTTTTTTCTTCAGAATGGTATTTTCGACTACCAATTGCTTTTTATCCAAAGCATTTCGAACCGTATTCAACAACCGATTCAAATCGGGCGGTTTCGAAATATAATCAAAAGCACCCAAACGCATCGTATTAATTGCCGTTTCCATATCGCCATGACCTGAAATCATCACCATTGGAATTTCTGGTTTTATTTTTTTGACCGCTTCGAGTAATTCAACACCATCCATTTTTGGCATTTTGATGTCGCATAAAACCAAATCGTAATCGGTATTTTTAATCTTTTCATAGCCCGCAGCACCATCTTCGGCTTCCTCAACAATATAAGATGCATTTTCTTCCGAAAGAATTTTAACTAAAACTCTTCGGATTGCGGCTTCGTCTTCTATGATTAAGATTGTACTCATTTTTGAACAGGTTATATGTTGATTTGGTTATTTGGTTAAACTCTTAAACTTATAACCTTTTAAACTCATACACATTAATACTTCAGCCATCGGTATAATTCTTTCCAAGTTGGTTTTTTGCCGTACATCAAAATACCGACACGGTAAATTTTGGAAGCAAACCAAACTACTAAAAAGAAAGTGGCAAATAATAGTGTTATTGATAGTGCAATTTGCCACAAAGGTACGCCAAACGGAATACGCATCAACATCACAATGGGTGAAGTCAGCGGTACCATTGAAAAAACTGTGGCGACAGTCCCGTGAGGGTCATTTACTACGGTAAAAAATCCGATGTAAACTCCCAATACCAGAGGCATAATTATAGGCAATAAAAATTGTTGCGAATCGGTTTCGTTATCTACAGCTGCTCCGATTGCTGCATAAAAAGAACTATACAAAAAGTAGCCACCGATAAAATAAATAACAAAGCAACTTAAAATCGCAGCAATAGGCAAATTCATAATTTCAGCTACATATAGCTGGGCAGTTGTTGCTAACTCATTTTGTGCTGATTGCATCATTTCGGGCGGAATTTGATTGGTAGCGCCAACATTGGCACCCAAAAATACCGATGCCGAAAACAACAAACTCAATCCAATAATAGCCCAAATAAAGAATTGCAGAATTCCCGCTAAAGAAGTGCCTATGATTTTTCCCATCATCAATTCAAAGGGCTTTACCGAAGAAATGATAATTTCTATAATTCGGTTGGTTTTTTCTTCAATCACCGAACGCATCACCATATTCCCATAAATAATGATAAACATCATAATCAAATAACCAAAAGCGCCTCCAATAGCAATTTTGATTTCGTTTAAGCCTTTCAAACTTTGTTCTCCAGATGCTTTCTTTAAATTAATTGTCACCTTGGCTTCCGCTTGATGAATTGCTAAAGTATCCAAATGCGCTGCTTCCAAATTGGCCAATGTCATTTTCTTTGCAATAATATCTTGCGTTTTTTCGATAAAGGATATACTAGGACTTTCGTTTGAAATGAATTGAATTTCGTTTTCTAAAGCGTCATTATTTTTTACTTTCGGAATGAACAAAACGCCTTCGTAAGCTTCGTCTTCAACACTTTTTTTGAGTGTTGGCAATTCAATCGACGATACATCTTGATAGTTGTATTCTTCAGACGATTTGTTTTGGGCGAGAAATTCTTTGACAAATTCACCTGATTCATCGTGAATCGCAATTTGTCTTGTATCCGCTTTCATGGAACTCAAATAACCTACAAACATTGCAATACCTACAAATAGTAACGGACTTAAAAAAGTCATTACAATAAAAGATTTATTGCGCACCTTGGCAATAAATTCTCTTTTAATAATTAATGAAATGATACTCATTTGGCTATTATTTACTGGTTACTGTTTGAATAAAAATATCATTGACACTTGGAATTTTTTCCATGAAATGAGTGACTTGTCCACGTTGTGTTAGCAAATGCAACAACTCATTTGGACTGGCAGTTCCTAATTGCACTTCTAATTTCAATTCGTTATTCAAAGATTTGAATTGAGCGGGTGTCAAGGTGAATTTTTGAGTAATATCGTACATTAATCCTTCTACATTGTCAGTCAGAATTCCTACTTCAAAACTATTGGTTCGGTATTGTTTTCTTACCTCATCCAATTTACCTTCAATCAACTTATTGGATTGGTGAATCAAAGCGATATCATCGCACAATTCTTCCACACTTTCCATTCGATGTGTCGAAAAAATGATGGTCGATCCTTGTTCTTTCAAGGCTAAAATTTCATCTTTAATGATATTGGCATTCACAGGATCAAAGCCAGAAAATGGTTCATCAAAAATCAACAATTTAGGTTGGTGCAACACACAAACTACAAATTGGATTTTTTGTGCCATTCCTTTAGAAAGCTCTTGTATTTTTTTATTCCACCAACCCTGAATTCCTAGACGGTCAAACCAATAATCGAGTTGTTTTTTGGCTTCGGCCTTGGTTAAGCCTTTCATTTGTGCTAAATACAAACATTGCTCGCCCACTTTCATACTCTTGTATAAACCGCGTTCTTCAGGAAGATAACCGATGTATTGGACGTGTTTGGGTTGTAGTTTTTCGCCATCCAAAATAATTTCGCCGCTATCGGGTAAAGTGATTTGGTTAATGATGCGAATTAAGGAGGTTTTTCCTGCTCCATTTGGCCCTAAAAGTCCGTAAATACTACCTTTGGGAACCGATAAAGAAACTTCGTTTAGCGCTACGTAATCACCGTATTGCTTCACTATTTTATTAACTTCAAGTAAATTACTCATACTGAATTTGGTTTTTAGTCACTTTAATCTTTGGGTGTGTAAAAGTACAGAATTAGTACCTAATTAGTTGGTTTTGTTACATAAAAAAACCCACCCTTATTTAGAACAAGGATGGGAAAATAATTGTTATTACGTAATTGAAAAACTACGAAAACATATCTTTTACTTTTTCAAAAAAGGACTTGTCTGATTTTTCAGGACTAGGAGCAAAATTATCATCACCAAGATTATTCTCAAAGAATTGCTTTTGTTCCTTATTCAAGGTTTTTGGTGTCCAAACATTAACATGTACTAACAAGTCTCCGTTACCGTATCCATTCAAACTTGGAATTCCTTTTCCTTTCAAACGAAGAATTTTACCGGATTGAATGCCTTCTTCTAGTTTGATTCTTACTTTTCCGTTAACTGCTTCAATATCTTTAGAGACACCTAAAACCGCTTCAGAGAAACTGATGTATAAATCGTAATGTAAATTTTCACCTTCGCGTTTCAAGAATTCGTGTTCAATTTCTTCAATGGCAACAATCAAATCACCTGGAACACTGTTTCCTGGTGCGTCATTACCTTTATTAGAAACTTTCAATTGCATGCCGTCAACTACTCCTGCAGGAATTTTAATTGCTACTGTTTCGTCTTCTTGGATCATCCCTTGCGAATCGGCATCGGCAGGTTTTTTATCTAATAACTGACCCGTTCCTCCACAAGTTGGACAAGTCGAGGCGGATTGCATTCTTCCCAAAATAGTATTGGTCACGCGCATTACTTGACCTTGACCATTACAGGTTGAACAAGTTTTGTATGATACTCCTTGAGCTTGAACTTTACGTTTTACTTTGACTTTTTTCTCTACGCCATTGGCAATTTCTTCCAAAGTCAATTTGACCTTAATTCGCAAATTGCTTCCTTTAGTACGACGAGGTCCACTGCTTCTTCCGCCGCCAAATCCGCCACCGAATCCACCTCCAAAAATGTCTCCGAACTGACTGAAAATGTCATCCATATTCATGCCGCCATGTCCGCCACCATAACCACCGCCAGCACCATCAAAAGCTTGATGTCCGTATTGATCGTATTTGGCTTTTTTCTGAGGATCACTCAACACTTCATAGGCTTCAGCAGCTAATTTGAAGTTTTCCTCTGCTTCTTTGTCCCCTGGATTTTTGTCAGGATGGTATTTTATTGCCGATTTTCTATAGGCTTTCTTAATCTCTGCAGCATCTGCCCCTTTTGAAATGCCTAATATTTCGTAAAAATCTTTTTTCATAATTCCAATTATTCCAAATTATACGATTTGGTTTAGTTACCAATAACCACTTTTGGGAAACGGATTATTTTATCTCCTAATTTGTAGCCTTTCTCAAGAACGTCTACAATTTTTCCTTTCATTTTGTCAGATGGCGCAGGAATTTGTGTGATTGCTTCAGCAAAATCAGCATCAAATGCATCACCCGCTTTTACTTCAACTTCCTCTAAACCTTTTGCAACCAAAGTTGATTTTAATTTTTCGTGAATTAACTCTACTCCTTTTACCAAAGATTCATCTCCTGATTTACTGATTTCTACCAAAGCTCTGTCAAAATCGTCCAAAACTGGAAGCATGGCCAACAAGACTTCTTGGTTTGCCGTTTTGAAAAGTTCAATACGTTCTTTAGAAGTTCTTCTTTTGTAATTCTCAAATTCAGCAAATAATCGCAAAAATTTATCTTTTTCTGCTGCCAAATCTAAGGCTAATTGTTCTTCAACAGGTAATTCTTCGACACTCGCTTGCTCCTCATTTGCCTGAGTTTCCACTGGCGTTCCTTCTAATTCCTGATCGATTGCTGCTTTTTCAGTAGTCATTGTACTTGTATTTTTAAAAATATTTTTAAACTTCATTTTTTATTTCTCTTTGAATTGCAAAAGTACTGCCAAATCTTTAATAATGTCAAATTGTCACTCCGAAGGCAGTCATCTGTTGAAAAATCGCCTTTAAAATAGACTTTTGGACAGTGTAAAATTTAATAAAATTTTAAGACAATTTTGGTTTGGATTGGAGTAAGTTTGTATCCGAATCAATTCAAGAATTTGGATTGAATTCCTAAATTGAAATTAAGGTTGGTTTCTAATAATTATTAATTCAGTAGTACCTAATAGCAGAAAAAGCTTCGTTTTAATCAAACGAAGCTTTTTTTATGCTAATACTTTTTTTAACTCATCTAAACTGAGAGACTTTTGTTCTCCGGTGGATAGATTTTTCAAAGTGTATGAATTGGAATTCATCTCTTGGTCACCCGCCATTAC
>JACCDU011402982.1_pt1 | contig 32982 bp, 38 predicted proteins | sample 7446081 | NCBI WGS metagenome assembly JACCDU01 (sample SAMN15323447, study PRJNA562643) | freshwater metagenome | isolation source: river surface water | place: USA:Blue River Watershed | collected 2017-08-17
TCGTGGGTGTAGGTGTTTTTCTTGCAGCCAGCCAATCAGGCGGGTCTGCGCATCTTGAGCTTGCTGCTCTTCAGGTGGCTTATGCACGTTACAAGGGGGAAGTGAAATGAGTATCGAGGCAATGAAGCAGGCGCTGGACAAAGCATTTCAGCTTGGGCAGCGTTATTGGTCTTGGGCACACAGCGAGTATTCCAGTCACTGGAAGAAAGCAGATGCCGCAAAAGCAGAGTTCGAGCAACTTGTTGAAGACACCCTCTCAACACCTGCGACTGATGCGGTATATGTGGCAGGCTTGCGCGCATCAATCAGCATTTTGAGCCACTTGGTTGACCAACAGCGGCAGCTTTTGGTTGAGGTCGAGGATGTTTGTGGGCGTGATGGCCACGGTGCGCCGTTTGAAGACGGCGAATCAGAGCTGATTGACAAGGTGCGGGCGCAAATTGCGGCCATCAATCCACCGGGAGAGAGCGATCTTTTCCAAGAATCACACCCTCTGCGCCAATGCACCCCACCTGCACAGGCATTGCCTGTGCAGGAGCCCGTGGCGTGGGTTCTGACCGAAGAACTGACAAAGCGTGAGACAACAACTCGCGCACACCTTTGGTTCAGCAATCCGCAGAACTGCATGTGGACTCCCATCTACACCACCCCACCCGCAGCACCTGTGCAGGAGCCTGTGGCGGTGTATGGCTATTGCCCCATCTGTGGTGCGGAGGGTGTTATGCGCGAACGGCGTCCAAATGGCTATGACAAATGCGCTAAAGGCCATACTTACCCGTCAAGCAAAGCCATCACCGCCATCAAGCAAGCCCTTGCGGAACCTGTGGCGACAAAACTGAAAACACAGCACAACGTTTTTTATGTTTCAGCCGAAGATTTTCAAAGATTGAAAGCGTTGCCAGTAGGGACAAAGCTCTACACCGCACCACCCGCAGCAGAGCTAGCACCTGTGCAGGAGCCGGACGATGATTTGACGCAAGCACTGATTGAGCGCGACGAATATCACTCCATTGCCGATCAGCTTGCTGAAGTGATCGCCCAAATCACTGGCGCAGATATTGGAGAGCACACCAGTTCAAATTTTCCGTGGCATAACGCACTGGACGCCGCAAAAGAGTGGATTGCCACCCCACCCGCGGCACCTGTGCCCGAAGGGTGGAAGCTGGTGCCTGTGGAGCCAACTGGCGAAATGCTGGCCGCATTGGCGCAAGAGTGGCATTCGAGCCGTTACGAAGCATTCCGTGGTCGCTATGCACTCATGCTCACCGCCGCACCAACAACCAAAGGAGAACTTAAATGAACGAAATGAATTACATCAAAGCAACCCTGTCGGCTTTCGGCCCTGATGAGGGCGTCACATTCACACAAGACACATGGGCACAACTCCACAAAGCAATGAACGGGTTGGTTTCACAGCCAGCACCTGTGCCGCTGACGGATGAGCAGAAGGTACTTCGGAGCTTGTTGGGTGCTGCACTCGGGGCATTGCGATACCACACAGAACAGACCAGACCAATTCAGCGAACAAACGAAACCATAACGGCCATTGAGCACGAACTAGCCGCCCACGGCATCACGAAAGGCCAGCCATGCTGACAATGAAAGACTTAATGACCACCGAGTGCCAGTCATCGCCAGACGGCAAAAACTGGGAGCCAGCATTACCGCAATGTATTTGGTGGCGCATCCGATTGCGCGACGCTTGGGCAGTGTGGCAAGGCAAAGCAGTTGCTGTTCGGCAGACCACAAAGGCTGACATCACAGAGAAGGGCCAGCAATGACCCCATTTGTCACGCTCAGGCTTTACATCTTTTATCGCAAGTCCGGCCTGCCGCGCTGGCCCGCAATCAAGAAGGCCGTCAAAACGGCCATGCAACCCTAACCCAACTCCACGAAGGAAACCCCATGCTTGACATGATCGAAGCGCCAGAAGCGCCAACCACCGACATCACCACCCTGCCCCCAGCAGATCGCGCTGCGCTGGTGCTCAACAGCACCAAGACAGAAGCCGACTTAAAGCAGCTGGCCACCAGCTTGAAAGCCATCACCCTGGTCAACTCGCCAGCAGGCCGCGAACAAGCGCATGCACTGGCCATGACCGCCCGCACAGCGCGCACCACCATCGAAAAAGCTGGCAAAGCCGCCCGCGACGATGCCACCAAGTTTTCAAAAGCGGTAATCGACGAGCAGGACCGGCTGATTGCTATTGTGGAGCCCGAAGAAAAGCGCGTAAAGGGCTTGCGTGACGCTTGGGACGCCGCCGAGGCCGCCCGAAAAGAAGCCGAAGCACAAAAAGAGCGTGAGCGCATTGAGCGCCATCACGCCGTGATCAATCAGATCATGAGCTACCCCGGACTGGCCCGCGAGTGCCGCACCAGCGCTATGGCCCTGCAAATTCTGGAAAAGTTGACGGCCATCGACATCAACGGTCTTGAGGAATTCAAGGGATCCGCACAAGCCGCCAAGATCGCCGCCGACGAGCTGATCAACGACATCATTGAAGCCAAGCAAGCCGCCGAGGCCGAAGCCGCCCGTATCAAGGCCGAGCAGGAAGCCGAAGCCACCCGACTGGCCGAAGTCGCCCGAGTGCAGGCAGAGCAGCAAGCCGAATTGCTGGCCATGCAGGCCCGCATGAAAGCCCAGCAGGAAGAGCTCGACCGACAAGCCGCCGAACTGGCCGCACGCAAAGCAGAGGCTGAAAGGCCCGCCCAAGTGCTTGCAGACGATCCCCGCGAGGCATTGGGGCAGATCATGGCGGCAGGCCCCGTGTTGAGCGAAAAGCCGATAGCCGACGAAAACGCCCGCAACTTCATTGATGCCGTTTGGCCCGAGCCGGTCATTGTGACCGTGCCCGCCACGGTGGACGAAATGCACGACACCGGCAACTCGATCATGTACGGCCAAACCATCCCCACCGCCGTGGACCTTGCCAACACCATCGCCTACGCCCAGGGCGTGCCACAAGAAACCGCCATCCGTTGGCTTGCCCACCGCGCCGACACATTCAAAACCCTTGCAGAAAGCCAAGCATGAACGCCACCACAAACACCGAAATCACCGCAGTGCAAACAGCACCGGCACCCGCCTTCAACACCAGCAGCGCCGCGCTGATGATGGACATGAACGCGCTGGAGCGCATGGAGCGCTTCGCCAACCTCATGGCCACCGCCCGCAGCACGGTGCCCGCTCACTTCCAAGGCAAGCCCGGCGACTGCCTGGCAGTGGTCATGCAGGCCACCACATGGGGCATGAACCCTTTTGCAGTGGCACAGAAAACCCACATCATCAACGGCACGCTGGGCTACGAGGCCCAGCTGGTGGCCAGCGTGATCAACTCCAGCAGCTTGCTGGCCGACCGCTTCAACTTTGAATGGTTTGGCCCATGGGAAAAGATCGTCGGCAAATTCAAAGAGGTTGAGTCAAAAACCAAAAAGGATGACCACGGCAACCCCAAAAAATTCATTGTCCCCGCATGGCGACAAGAGGACGAGCAGGGTTTGGGCGTGCGCGTGTGGGCCACGATCAAGGGCGAGACAGAGCCGCGAGTGCTGGAGTTGATGATGACGCAGGCACGCACCCGCAACTCGACACTGTGGACCGAAGATCCCAAGCAACAGCTGGCCTATCTGGCGCAAAAGCGCTGGGCGCGCTTGTATGCCCCCGATGTCATTCTGGGTGTTTACACACCGGACGAAGTGCATGAATTTGCAGCACCCGTGGACATGGGCAACGCCGAGGTGCTGGAGCCAACCGCAAGCCCCGCCCTGATCGCCACCGCCGAAGCCGCCGCAGCCAAGGGCATGGCCGGTTATCAGGAATTCTGGAAGACAGCAAGCAAGGAAGACCGCAAGCTGCTGGCCGGTGAACATGAACGACTGAAAGCCACGGCATCGGAGGTGGACAAGTCCCGCACGGTGGAGCAACCCGCAGCTAAGGCGAGCAACCCAGCTGCGCCTGTTGTGACCTACGAAGACCTCAAGGCCAAGATCGAGAACGCCCAGACCCTTGACGCCCTCATGGTGTCAGCCGACTGGATTGGGGAAATTGCAGATCCAGCCCAGCGCGAGGAATTGACCCAGCGCTATCTGGAACTGGCCGCCAAGTTTGGCGGGTGACCGGGACTTGCAAGGTTTGGCAGCTTTGGGGTATTATCCGTCCGTCACTCGCAGAAATGCGGTGTCCGGGAATAGCAGCCCGATTGGAGCGGCGCAAGGCCGCAAACAGCAGTTCGACGGCTTTTTTTACGCCCATGATCCAGTTTTGGTGACCGGGCGGGGAGGCCGAAAGGCCTGCCGGTGCTCCATCGGTCTGCTACCCCGCTTCGGTCGCCATCCTTCTAGCAGGAGGATGGCGGTTCAAAACCGTTACTGGAGCATCAATATGTCAACCCTTTCAATCGGCGCGTCCACAATTCATGCGCACAACGGGCTTTTTTCCCTCAATGATCTGCATAAGGCAGCCGGAAGCGAAGAGAGGCACAAACCAGCACTTTTCTTGCGCGGCGATCAAACACAGTCGCTGATAGCTGAAATCTCAAAAGGTACAGATTCGCACCTTTTCCTGAGTACGGTCAAAGGACGCAACGGCGGAACCTACGCCTGCCGTGAGCTAGTCATTGCCTACGCCGCTTGGATTTCAGCAGAGTTCCACCTTAAGGTCATCCGGGTGTTTCTGGATGCAGTCGGTCCGGTCAAAACCCCCTACAGCGTCCAGCCCCACCAAAGCCTGAGCGCCGAAGATGCTGCCATACTGCGCGATCTGATTTCCAGCTACGCCAAAACCTTGCCCAAAGAACAGCAAGCGGACTTCATCATCAAAGCATGGAGCAAACTCAAGGCTCACTTCGGGGTCAGCTACCGCCAAATTCCTGAGCATGAATTCTCAGAGGCCGTCAGCATCATCGGGCGTCATATGGCCGGATACGCTGACCCCGCCATCACTGCATCCAAACCGCTTGAAGTTGACCGAACCAAGATCGAGCACATTTACACCGACCTTGGCCGACTGAGCAAATTCGCCGCCGACCTCCAAAGCCGCATTAATGGCCTTGGCATGCGAGACGAAGACCTCCCGCCTCAGTGGTGGCAATCAAAACGCCTGCCACTTCAACTCGGGGCATAACTTTTTACCCAACCCCAGCCCGCCACTGTGCGGGCTTTTTTCATGGAGAACGACATGATCCACCACGATGTTGAGCAAGGCTCAGAAAGTTGGCATGCAGCCCGCCGTGGCGCATGCACTGGAAGCCGCTTCAAGGATGCCCGCGACAAGCTGAAATCCGGCCTGCCATCCAAGGCTTGCATAGATTACGCCCGCGACCTGGCCCGTGAGCGCCTTGGTGGCGAGGCTCCAGCAAAGTTCCAAAATGCCGCCATGCGCAAGGGCACAGAGGAAGAACCCAAGGCCCGCATGGCCTACGAAACCGAAACCGGCAACACGGTCAAGGAGGTTGGCTTCATCACCACGGATGACAGGCTTTTCGGCCTGTCTCCTGATGGCCTGATTGATGACGATGGCGTGCTGGAAATCAAAACGATGGTTTCCAGCGACACGCTTTACACCGCCTTTGTCGATGGCGACATCAGTGCTTACATTGACCAGTGCAACGGCTACCTGTGGCTGCTTGGGCGCAAGTGGGTTGACTTGGTGTTGTGGTGCCCCGACCTGAACGCCATCAAGATTCATCGCATCACCCGCGACGAAGAAGCCATTGCAGCCCTGGAGCATGACCTGATGACATTCAGCGCCACGGTCAAGGACTTTGAAAACAAGCTACGCCGCGCACTGGCATCCAACGCCGACATGCTGCTCAAAGCAGCCTGAACCGCTCCAATAAGGATTCTCCATGCCAAAACAAATAGCAATCAAATGCCGCCAACTCATTCGAAAGCGCAAGGAATGGCGGCTGCGGGCACTTAAAGCAGCCATTGAATTTGCGACCTTTCCAGTTGGCAAACCTGGCCGCGAAAAGGTAGAAGCTGAACTCCACAAATCGCTCTCCAAGATTGATTGGTGGTATCGCGGGGGGGGGTCGCGCCCGCCGCGCAGTCCTCTCTATTCAACGCAGAACGGTTAACGCTTACCGATCGCAGACGTGATAACCCCACCCACCCCCAACCAACCCGGCCAGCGTGCCGGGTTTTTTGTTTCTGAGGCAGACATGAAAACCTACCAATGCACTGAAGATCGGTTCCTGAAAGACGCTGGCAGCCACGCAATGACCGTGATCCGCGATGACGGCGTTCACCGTCACATACGCTTCAAGCGGCCAGATAGCGGCGCCTACTGGTTCGACCTGATTACTTGGCCTGGCACGCTGTGCATCGACGGCGACATGGGCACCTACGTGTTTCGCCGACTGGAAGACATGTTCGAGTTCTTCCGGACTGATCGAGAATACCTGGAGCGCAAAGGCTGGCAGCTCGCCATAAATCCCAGCTACTGGGGCGAAAAATTGCAGTCAATCTCAAAATTCGGGGAGGGCTTCAAAGAGTTCAGCGAACAGCGCTTTCACGATGCCGTGAAAGAAGAGTTTGACGCATGGGTTGAATCAGAAGACCCAAGCGATGACGCCAAGGCCGCGCTATGGGAAGAGCTTGAAAACCGCGTGTTGTCCTGCGCAAGCGACGGCCATATCCGGGCTGTCGATGCCGCAATCGCTTTTGAGCCAGAGGACGATGGGGTGATGTTTGGAATGCGCGACTTCTGGGAGCACAGCCTTGAGGACTACACATTCCACTTCATCTGGTGCTGCTACGCCATCGCTTGGGGCATTAAGACCTACGACGACTCCAAAGCCACCACCGAGGCAGAAAGTGCAGTACCAGCATGAAAACCAAGCACCGCAACGCCTCCAAAGCCAAGCGCAAATGGCAGTCCGACCCCTCCACCATCTACCGGGTCATGGGCAAGTTTCAAGACTTCACACCCGAAGAAAAGGGGCAAATTGTTGCCCCCTGTCGTTTGGCCTTCGAGCGAATCCGACTTGGTGAAGGCAAGAACAACGACTTTATTTGCCTATCCGATGCCTGCAATGTATCGCTGGTGCGCGCCGAGAAAATCAGCCCCTTGGTTGAATCGGTTTGCCTTGTTGCCAGAGATGCATTGCTGCGCTGCAAATCCCGTTTCTACAAAACTGGCCGATGGGGTTTTGATGGTCCCGCTCTGAGCGCCATCGCTGACATGCTCGATGTCTACGAGCAAATGGTGGACCTTCTCAAGCCCCTGCAAATCCAAGACGACCTTGCCGAAGCCATGCGCCGCGAACGCGATGGGCAAGGACTCGACCAACCCGAATCTGAACTGGAGCACGTAGCATGACCGCTATTTTGCGAATCGCATCCATCCTCCTTTTAGGCCTCCTGCTTTTTGCCATGGTCATGGGCGTGAGCGCCCTTACCTTCCATTTGCTTGACCAGCAAAAGAAGCTGCAAAGCCAGTGCCAGGCGCTGGTGAAAGAGTGGCAAGCCGTTGGCGTGCCGAGGCACATCCAGATTAAGTGTGGAGAACATTTATGAACATGACATGCGACCAATGCGGGGCAGAGAACCCTGCGGATATTCACACATGCACGCCAAAGCCAGCACCTGTGCAGGAACCTGAGGCAACGGTTCAAAGCCTTCATGTGGACGGCAAAGACGTTGGCGTTCAAGCGCATTTGCACAAGTACCTGCCAGTCGGCACAAAGCTCTACACCACCCCACCCGCAGCACAGCGGCAATGGGTTGGGCTGACGGATGAGGAAATCAAAAGTGCAGATTGCCTTGAATGGCATGGTGACAGCACCGATTCATTTGTGACAACTAGCTCAATTACTCGCTTTGCCCGCGCCATCGAAGCCAAGCTGCGCGAGAAGAACGGAGGGCAGGCATGAGCAACCACAAAACACCATTGACCGAGTTGGAGCGCAAAGGATTGGAAGCGCACGGCCTTGGGCGCTACATCGGCAAGCCCAGTCAACTGGCAGATGCGTTTCGCCAAGGCGTTGCGTGGGCACTTGCAAACACCCCACCCGCACAGCCAGCACCTGCACAGCACCCTTGGGTTGGGCTGACGGATGCGGAAATACTCGCAGACGACACCCTGCGGCATTACTTTGGCCTCAACGGCGGCGCTGGTCCTGTTTCGGATAAGGGCAAAAAGATTATTGCGCTCATCGAAGCCAAGCTGCGCGGGAGGAACGCAGCACCTGTGCAGGATACTGTAGCGTTTAAACAGTTTCTCTCTGACGTACACACAGCAGCCGGTCTTGTGACGCATGGGGAGCAATGCAAGGCTTTAGGCGAGCGACTTGGCGAAGGAGTGATGCGGTACACGGCCACCCCACCCGCAGCACAGGTGCAGGAGCCTGTGGCGTGGCGTGCATGGTTTGACGCCGACAACGGTGCGCGTTGGCTGTTTACGTTGTGGCCAGAGGAAGAACGGTTAGACGTTAAATGGGAGCCCCTCTACATCGCAGCACAGCGGCAATGGGTTGGGCTGACGGAGGAGGAGCTTGACGGTATCTATGCTGCTAACGGTGGAACAAGAACCCGCAAACAGATTGCTGCCGCCATCGAAGCCAAACTCAAGGGGAAGAACACATGAACTGGCTACCAGAACATAAGTGCGGGTTGCATTTAAGTCATAACGAACATCGAGATGTTTATGAAACTGTTGAGGAGTTCTACGAGCCTGATTGGTTTGTATCACCAGAAGAATGGCACAAAGCAATCGCTGAAGATAGCGTGTGGGTGTTGCATTGGTATCCCGAAACGCCAATCGGTTTTCACCGCATTGCCGCATCAACATTGGAAGCCATTGAGGCCAAACTCAAGGCCAAGAATAACCTCTTAGATCGGTATGGTTTATGAATACATCCGATCTATTGACTATTGTGATTGGACACATCGTATGTGCTGTAACTGGTTTTTTGATTGGGCGAAATGCCCTCAAGGCCAGCATTGAAAAACGTATCAAAAAGGAAATATATGAGCAAGGAAAACTTGACGGTGCTTTTGAATTCATCCGCGACTCACTCTTTGCAAGCATCACAAAACACTGATTTGAAAATGTCCATCGCTTTGACGGCGGTGCGAACAATGCTCAAGTCAGATCGTTTTGACGTTTGCACCGTGAGAAGTGTTTGCGAAATCATTGGGGCCAATGCAAGCGGTACGGCATTTGAAATGCTACGGGCTTTGCACTGTCTTCGGTATTCGGAAATGCCACGCGATGTGCAGGCTGGCATACCGGACTTGATGCGCGAGGTGTTTTCTCAGGTCAAGATTGACGACGATGCAATCCAGGGCATTTTTAAGGGAGTGAGGGCATGAGCACCAACCGCGAACAACACGAACTCGCGGCCAAGGCGGCGGGCCTGCTTTTGCTTTGGAAAACGGGCAGCTGCAAAGGCGGTGAAGTTGAGGCCGCTTTCGTTGGTGATCAGCCTTGGCGTCCGAAAGATGACGATGGGGATGCGCTGCGGCTGGCGGTTAAGCTCCGTATGAGCGTCAAGAATACGGATATTCGTGCAAGCGTAATTGCGCTACCAGTATCTGGATTGGGAGACTGGATAATCTTAAGCGAACCGCACGGAACCAATGACTGCACCGCCACCCGACTGGCGATCTTTCGCACCGCCGTTGAAATCGGAAGGGCCATGCCATGACCACGCCATCACGCCATGACATCATCCGAATGTCGCAGCAGGCCGGGTGGTCTGGGCTTTACTTCACTTTCAACAAGCCAACTGGTACGGCTGACTGGAAGATGGTCAAGGAGCGTCTGACTGTGCCTGTGACAATCGAGCAGGTTGAGAGCTTCTTTCATGCAGCCTATGCGGCTGGGGCCGCCGCCGAGCGCCAACGATGGGCCGAAGTCAAGTCGTATCTGGTGGCCGCCCGCGATGGCAGCATGTCACGCAACAACAGCGAAAACCTTGCGGGCGAATTGCTGGAGCAACTGGAGCGCGACATCATTGAACCGGCATCAACCGCTCCGGTGCCGGTGTATTGCCGTCATCAATGGGTCAGCACTGGCGCAATGAAGCCGGGTGAATGTCGGTGCATCCAATGCGGCACTTGGGGCTTGATCACCCCGGCATCAACCAGTCCGCCACAAGCGGGTATAGAAGTTTGGACGGAAACCACATGAGCACGCTACTTTCGCAAATTGCAATCCTAAAACTCCAGCGGGATAAGTACCGAATTCTTCAAGAATCCTCTCCGCATGGATCATCAGGCCGGATGGCTGCAAAGGTTACTGCTGACGAAACGCAAAAGGCGTTGGATTTTTATCAAAACAGCATAGTTATTCCGGCATCAACCAGTCCGCATACGCCGACCTGACCGCCAACCACATCAACCAAAACCGCCCATTGAGGCGGTTTTTCCATTTTAGGAGTTCGAAATGACAGACGCCCTAGTTCTTGATCGAATTGAAAAGCTCACACAGGCGGTGCAGCAGCTCAGTGCATCCATGGGTACCAGGCTTACCCGAACACAGCTGCGCAACCGCCTGGGGGTCAGTGACAACACTCTGCGCAAGCGAGAAGCGATTCCCGGCTTCCCGCCACGCGATAGTTTTGGGCGGTTTCTTCTTTCCGATGTGATCGCATGGGAAAGTAGGCATCCCCAAAAAATCCCCAGAAATTAGCCGCAGGCCTTGCAAATGTGGGCAGTTCGGTGCCTGTCGGGGGCACCAAACGGCCAATGGAAATTGAGCAAAAATACGCTCATTCAGACGCAAAATGGGAGAAAATCTGGGAGTCGGTAAGCTGGTTTGAGCCCAATAACCGCACCTTTTTTCACACCCATCCCCAAAAAATCCCCAAATGGCAACTCCGAAACGAACCGATACCGGGCGGTGGTGGATCCAAATCGAGATTGCCGGTCGTCGTGAATCATCCACATTTGACACCAAATCGCAAGCCACCATCTGGGCGGCCCAAAGATCTACTGAGCTTAGGCAGGCGAAAAAGCCAAGCACCGATCGGTCTAAAACCCTTGCGGACGCTTTGGCCCGATACGCGCGCGAGGTCAGTCCATCGAAAAAGGGCGCAAGAGCCGAGCAAGTCAGACTGACTTCTTTCGCTGGGCCAGGTCATGCCACACTCCCTATAACTCGCAAAATAGATTCAATCACGCCCGAAGACTTGGGGGCTTGGCGCGATTCCCGATTAGCAAAAGTCAAGCCTGGCTCGGTCCTGCGCGAGATGACCGCATTAGCCACTGTTTTTGAGGCCGCCAGGCGCGAATGGCGATGGCTTGACACGAATCCCATGCGTGACGTGCGCCGCCCTGCCCAGCCTAAGCACAGGGAAAAAACCCTTACGCACACTGAAATCAGGGCAATGCTTCGCGCCCTTAAGTGGCGCTCGACTGGCGCGCCAGCCACCATTTCGCAAGCAATTGGCCGCGCCTTTGTCTTCGCCCTGCAAACCGGCATGAGAGCGGGTGAAATCTGCGCCCTTGAATGGTCGGACCTGCAAACCCACAGCATCAAAATCCGGGACGGAAAAACTGGTGCGCGGATCGTTCCCCTCACCTCCACCGCTCGGCGCACCATCGAATCCATGCGCGGGTTTGATTCCATCCGCATCTTTGGCGTGGACAGTGAATCTCTTGATGTGCTGTTTCGTCGGGCACGGGCAAAAGCAGGACTCAGCGGGTTTGTGTTCCATGACAGCCGCCACACGGCAGCTACTCGCATGGCCCAGAAACTCCACGTCTTGGAGTTGTGCAAAGTTTTTGGCTGGACCAGCACGACCAGGGCGCTGACCTACTACAACCCGGATGCGGAAGACCTGGCCAGGCGAATGGCGGGGTGACTTAAGATTTACACAATATCCAGTCACCGGGCAATTCCCGGTAAATTCCCGGTCAAAGGACAGTTTTACCCCGTTCAAAGTTGTGCGGGTCGCCTATTTGATCGCCGGAGCCCTGGCCAACAACTCTGTCGTTTCCTGAGCGCCCCGGCTTGAGCCAAACTCAAACTGGTGGGCATCCCTCAGGCACAGTCCAAAAATGCTCGCCACCGTGCTGATCAAAGCGACTGCTTCTCCTCGCAGCTCCTCTGCATAAAGCGCCAGCACGACCAGGCAAACGACCAGTCCGATTGCATCCATTGCGACCATGAAATTCGCCCGCCCATTTGTCCGCCCGGCTTGGATGTAGGCGACGTCACGCTTTCGCGCATCCGCACGGTCGGCCAGATAAGCCTTGTCCATCTCGGCCTCGTTGGCCATCACGGCCTGGCGGAACTGCAGAACCATGGTTGGATCGGCCTTGAGTGCATCAACGGATTCAACGCCCGTGCGTCCGGTAACGGTTTCGGCAATTGCCACAACCTGGCCAGCGGCCTCTGCCGCCTTTTCGCTGCCGGTGATCCACTTGATGATTTGAGGCGCAAATTGCGCCAGCCCGAAGGCTACTGAGATGGGGTCCATTACGCTACTCCTTTACTGTTTGGCCAATTCTTTGGCATCTTCCCGCATCTGCGCCCGCAGTGCTTTGGGGGCCGTGTCCGCGATTCTTTGCGCCTTGTCTTTGCGCATTTCTCGCACCTTCTTCACGATGGCTGGCATGTTTGCGGTCATGCGTTGGTCTGGGTTGTTCTCATTCCAATCCTGCATCATTTGGCGTGCCTCGGACACCTTTTCTGGGTTGTTCTCAAAAATCCCCATTGCCCACTTCGCCCTAATTTCCTGAGTCTTGAGGCTGTAAAAATCCTTGGCCCGCTGGTTGATGTAGTTGGACTCTTGCACCTGGGACACACTCGCGGGTTGGAAACCGATCATCTTGGCCACGGCCTCGCCGGCCGTGGTGTCGATGACCTTGGCGCCCTTGGTGTCGCGGTACATGCCTTTGTCCAGCATGTCCACGCCCTTGATCATGTTGCCCACGGCTTTGGGGGCCGCCGTTTCCACTGCCTTTCCCACTTCGCCCTTGGCCAGCAAGCCCACGGCTTCAAAGAATCGCTTGGCCATGTCGCCAGCTGGTCCAGCTAACTCCATCAGGTCGCGGCTTGAATCGCGCTTTTCCAGCAACAAGCCCGTGCCCGGGATCAGGTTCGACATACCCATGCGGCCCGACACATCAATCGGCACACCGGGCAAGCCGGTCAGGCCCCGGTCTATGAACTGCGCCCCGGCCTTGCCAAAGACGCTTTCCAAAAACTCCTGCTTGGCTTTCTTGGTGATGAGGTTGTAGCCCATCTTCTGCCCAATGGCGTCGATCAAGTCTTCGACATCCTCTGTAAACGGCAGTCCACCTGCGCCCGCCATCAAGAACAAGGCACCCAGCATGTAGGCGGCGGCCAGTTTTCCGTCCTTGCCGTCCTGGGTGCTCAAGCGGTGCATCAACTCCAGCCAGTGGATCGAATAGCTCTTGAACGTCATCAGGGTGGCACCGATCGCACCCCGGCCAAACTTCATCTTGTTGGCCTTGTTGTTCACGAATTGGGTTTCGTTCACGGCCTTTTCAGCAAATGCGCCCGGGTTGGGGATCTTCTGATCCACGGCCAGGCGGTAGGCGGCAATGAACGTGCTGCGGCGGTTCACCTGTTCGGCGTAACCAAACAACTTGCCCCATGCCAGCGCCGTACGGGTCCAGCCATTGGCGGCCATGGCCTTAGCGTCACCCAGCTTTGTGCCGTCACCGCTTTGCAGGGTTGAAGCCCCGCGGGCTTGGGCCATCAGCTGGTGGACCTCTTGGGGTGAAACCACTCCGCTTTCCTCGGCATCCTTCAGTGCGCGCTCGAGACCCGGCTCCAGCTTCGTGCCTTTGCTCATGTCCTTCACGGCCTGCGCCCATGCCTTACCGGCCTTGGCCAAGCCACCAAACTGGCTCAGGTAGGGAATGGAAACCGTCAATGGCTGGGTGAAGTTGACCATGGCCGAAGCCACCGAACCACCCAGATATTGAGCAAACAGCAACCCGCGCAGCGCGGCAGCTTCTTCGCGCGGCTCTTTGATGTACTTGGCCAACTCCAGGGCGTGGTCCTTCAACTCGCCCTCCCCTTTGGGGATCGCGGTGATCGCCTCGTCCATCTGGCCAATGTGCAGCGCGGCCGAAGTCTGGCGGGCGTTGGCGTACACGAAGGCAGCCAGCACCCGGCCCACATCCTCGCTATAACCGGCAATGCCTTGGCGGTGGATCAAGCGCTTCATGGCGCTGCGGTTGTTCTTGGTCAGCTTCAGGTAGGTCTGGAAAGCCTTGTCCTGCGCTTCGTTGCCGGTCGAGTCCAGTCCCATCATGTTGCCAAAAAGCTCAAGCGATTCAGGCGTGATGCCTTGGAACAACTCAAACTCCTTCTGGCTCATGGTGCCCTGGGCCACATTCTCTCGGCCAAATGACATGCGCATTTTTGCTGCCATCTTGTTGGAGTCCGCCTCGGTCTCAAACAAACCAAAATACTCGCGTTTGCCATCCACCACGACGTCCACCGTAAAGCGGCCAAAGCGGCTCAGTGGGGCATAGCCCTGCTTTTTGAGTTCGTTGATCTTGGCTGCCGTCTCCAGCACGCCAGCTGCGGCGTCCGTCAGGATGTCGGCGCGGTCAGGGTCATCCTTGGCTAGGTCCAGTAGCACCTCGCGCAACATCTTGGCAGCGGTGTCAACGTCTGGGGCTTCCATCACCATGTCGCGCAAGTCAGCCACATCCTTTCCAGCCTCGCGCAACATCTGAGCCTTGGCCATGTTGTCCAGGCTGGTGTCGGTCGCGGCGCGGAACTCCTTGTAAAGCTCCACCTGATCGTCCGTCAGCTTGAAAATGGACTTCAATTCGGCATCTGTCCAGCGCACACCGGCTTTCAGGAAAGTGGATTCAAACCGGTTGCGGATCGCGCCCGAGTACACATCCAGCTTGCTGGCCTTCCATGCTTTCAGCTGGTCCTCGCTCACCACGTTCTTGCGCAGCAGCATCTGGGCCTTCTGGTCGTCCGTCAGGTTCTCGTAGCGCTTTTCCAGCGCTTCAATCCGGATTGGCTCGCCGTCCGCATCCCGCGCCCACGACAGCGTGCCCTCAAACACGGGTGCAGCCACGGCCTTGTTGTCGGCGGCGCTGATCGCCGTCTTGGTCAAGTCGCGCAGCGTTTCCAGCTTGGGCAGGATTTTGGGGGCCATATTGGCCGCCTCGGTGGCGTAGTAACTCACATCGTTGATGAAGTTCTGCGCAGCGTCGAACACCTTTTTGAACGCTGGATTGCGCTCAGCCAGGTCGTACTGGCTACCGACTGTCTTGTGCCACCAGTTCAGCTTTCCGGGATGGTTGAATGTCTCGTTCAGCTTGTCGCGGACTTGGCCAGCCAGTGCGGGGGCGGTCAGGGAGCGGCTAAAGTTGACATCTGGGTCGGAGAATCCGATAATCTCAGCAAACCCCGCAACACGCTGGTCGCGGGTAAGCGAAGCGGCTGGCGAAGTAGGTGCAACAGTGGCTCTCCCCGCGTTTGCACTATCGGGGTTTTTTTCATAGGCAGTAACGACCCATGCGTTACTGCCTTTTTGTTTTGTCAGCCAAACAACCGTATCACCGCTTTCAACGCCAACACGGGTTGCTGATTCAAGTTCAGAGCGAGAAATCTCAGAGCCTGACGCAATGGCATCCACAATGCCCTCAAGCAGCGTCAATACCTCTCGATCAGAAAGCCCGTCTTTGCGTTGACGTGCCTCAACAATGTGAGCAATGCCCATAGCCCCTTTGGTCTTTCCGCTGGCTTTCAAAGTTCCTTCTGAGCCCCACACAAAATCCACCCAGCCCAATCCGTTGCGGAACATGGCCCTGTGAACCGTGGTGCGATCATCAAGTGCTTTGGCCAACGACTCCAAGCCGCGCTTGATGTTTGCATCAACCGACTTCATTGGGGACCGACTGAAACTCAGCCCACCCCTCGACCCGCCACCCGGCCCACGCTCCACGAACTTCCGTGCTGGCAAGATGAATTGAGAAATGATGTCGTCATCGGTCAGGGCCATCTTTTGGAAACCGGGCACATTCTTTCTCAGGAAAGCCCGGATCGCGGCAATGGCGCGTTTCACATAGCCCATTTCAGGTTTGGATTGAGCCATCTCTGCCAGCACCTCCTCAGCTGCCGTCAGCTTGTGGTCCATATCCATGGCCGCCCACACCTGCGCATCCGTGGCGGCTTCCACATCGACCGATGGTTTTCCGTCTGCCCCTTTACGCACAAGTCCGTAATCGCGGGCTTTGGCAATGACTTCCCAGCGTCGCAGACCAACCAACTGCTGCAAGATAGGAGTCAACTCTTTGCCAAACACCCCGCGCAATCCGTAGTGTCCAAGAGACTCGTGGAAAAGCACTCGCATGACGGCACCCGGAGAACGCAGCGCCCCAGCCACAATGTAGACCTTGCCACCGTGGAAAAAGCCCTCGGGCTCACCGGTTGCACCCAAGCTCTTTTGCTTGGCGTTTTCCGTGCGAACATCGTCTGGCACGGCTGCGTCCTGCATGTCAGATACCACAACCACCTCTGGTGCATTGGCCCAGCGGTCAGTAATGCTGGTCACTACATCCTCGGCATCCGCCTTGGTTATGCCATTGAATGACTGACCACGGCTGAACGCTGGGGGTTTTCCACGATTTTTGATCAACTCCTCGTCACTGTCCTCAATCTTGGTGGGCTTGTCAGAATCTGGCTTGGCGGGTACACTTACACCGCTTTGACCCTGAGCGATGGGGGCATCCTGACCGGTACTTGTTTCAGGACTGCCAGCGTATAGGGGTTGCTGACCGGCAGCAACAGGACGGGGTTCGCTCCCGCCCCAAAGCACTTTTGCACCTTTACTTTCTTGTTTTTCAAGGTAATCACGGCTCGCTGGAAATGCCGTGTTGACCCGGTAGAAATCACCGTCGTCTGCTGCATCAAGCTGCACAAACATCACATCACGCCGCCCATCTGTGACGGCCACCAGAAGCTGTTTGCCTTTGGCTGCTTGCAGAATTTCATTGAATCCGCTTGCTACGTGACTCACAAAATCCTGCACAGACTTGAAACCTGCCTTGCGAATCTGTGCACCATGGTTAGCCTCAATATGCACCAGGCCATGCCCCGTTCCGTCTGAGTTCTGAACACCCTGCGTCAACCGAATCTTCCCCGCTTGGCGGCGCATTGCCTTACCCATTTCGGGCGTGATCTCGCCAAAATCCAAGCCGCCATCTGGCGCATTCACAAACTCATTTGCCTCGGCTTCATCCTTTGGCTCTTTGCTTTCGGCTTCTGGTTTTGCAACTTCCGGCCCCATGGCCTCGCGCAATTTGGCTTGAATGCTCGGGGTCAATTTACCCCACTGGTTTTCTGCCAGCTTGGTGGCAAAAGGGCCTTTTCGCCCGATTTTCTGCGCCAGTACTTCACGCTCGCTGACTGGCAGTTCTTGCCATCGGTCGGCATCGGACCTTGGTGGGATCTGCTCATTTTTCGCCGCTGAATCGACAGGTTTTTCGGTCGTGTCGGTGGCTTCGACATTTGCAGTGGTGGCCTGACTGGGTGCCCCCGAAGTGGCAGGCTGCTGGCTTTCATCTTCTTCTCGTCGCCCCATTGATCCAAATAAGGCAGAGGGTTTCGACGCGTCAAAATTATTGATATAAGTAATTGAATCCTTCTTGGCTGGCGTGAAAGTGGTTCGAGTCAATCCATCAGCAAAAGAAATGTTTTTTGCTGTCGCACCCTTTAAGAATTCCGCAGTATCAGATGATTTTTCAGGAACAATGAATAAAGATGCCCCATCCATCTGAGACAGGTTATTGCCTATAAGTTGTGAATAAGTTTCCTTATCCACATTAATGCATCCAAAAGAGTATCTGCTGTCATCTGCACTATCATTTTTAAGCGCATTCAATCTTTCATTTGCGTCAGCTTCCTTAGTCCATACGGAATGAAATAAGGTAACGCTATATTCGCCTTCAATCGCTTTATCAAGAACAAATACTTTTTTGAAGTCGTAATCGCCAGCCGTTTTTATTTCGTAGCCGCCTCTATTGGCGTCACGCAAGCCCATGGTGAAAAGGCCAGCAGGTGTAATGCGGTTAGATGGTAAATCACTATTTCCTTTGTATAGGTCGCCTTTTGCTTCTCCCAAAAGAATTTTCTTATCAATCAACAATGTGCCATCAGGATTGAAGACAAACATTCTGGCACTTGGTTTATCAACAATAATCATCAACTTATCTTTAGATAGAAGTTGATCTTTTATTGATGGATATAGAAAAGAGTATGCTTCTTTGGCTCCGTTTGACATTCGAATTGCCGCAGACTCTGGAACATCGGCAAGAACTTCTTTGCTCTCTGTCTTTACCGACTGGGTCGGGATAATCACAGCCTGAGCCTGGCTGATATATGTTGGATTAAAAATAACAGCAACAGATAATATTCCCGCATGTATTGCTTTGATAATTTCTCTAATAACTACAGATACTTTATGAATATTCTCTGTTGCATATGCAACAACATCTTCTTTAACTCTCCCGAGGAATTTTTTGGATGACGATTTTTCCCCGTAATGCCCCTCAAGCAGCTTAATGTTCTGCTTCGATAGCAAACCGATATAACTGACAATGTAGTCGTCAATGGATTCCCTCGTGAGAGCGATCTCGTTGGGTGCTGGCGGGAACTGCGTGGCAGCTTCCGGTTTCGCCGCTGAATCGACAGGTTTTTCGGTCGTGTCGGTGGCTTCGACATTTGCAGGATCAGCTTCTGGCTTTTTGGCCTCAGCGGGTGCGGGTGCAGCCTTTGGTTTGCTGTCAATAACCCGATCACCTTCCATTTCGGCGCTGGTTTTGGTTGAGTTTAACAACTGTGCGTCATCGTCGGGCACAGCCTGCGGCGACTGGGTGAACCCGGCCCCTGCCTCGGGAGCCTCCGAAGTGGCAGGCTGCGTAACTGGTGCGGGTGAGGTTTGCGCATCAAGAAATTCATTGATCCGTTGCATTCCGCTGTTGCTGATGCCACCCTTGGTCAAACCTTCAACTTGGGAAACAATCTGCTCACGGGTCTTGCCAGTCTTGACGCCATCCTTGATGGTCTTGACCACCATTTTGTTGAGCAAAATCGCATCGTCCACGCTAATTGGTTCGTTCGGACCATCAGAGCGTGCAGCGCCTGTAACGGGACCAATTAACCCACTCCATTCGTCTTTCGTGAGCTGGTCAACCGGCTTTGCCGTCACCTTGACCACTGGCTTGGCTGTTTCCGGTGTGACAGCCGGGGCCTGCACCGGCGCGGTCGATGCCGGATTTCCGGCTTCGGGTGTGATAGCTGCATTCCCTGCGGGAACTGCGGGAACTGCGGGTGTTGCTGGTTTGTCGCTGACGGGTAGAGGTTTGGACTCCACAATCTGGCTTGTCACTGGTGCAGGCTCCACAACCGGCGCGGCGGGGGCTGGCTGGACAGCAAAACCCCCGGGCATCTCAATGACGGTGCCGCCGCTTTTCTTGGCAGCCAAGTCTGCGGGTCGCCTGGTCTTAAACGGCTGACCTTGAGGGTTCAATATCAGCCCAGTGTTTGGCTGTGGAGCCTGCGCTGCTGCTTGCGCGAGAATTTCATCTGGCGTCTTGGTGCGCTCCGCGTCAATTCTCTGCTGCACATCTTGAGGCGTTATCTGCCCGGCATCAAAGTCTCGAACATACAACTGAGCTGCCGGGGTGTTAACAGCCCGCAAATCATTGATGTAATGAGAGATCGGATCAGTGTTTAAGGACAACTCTTGCCCATCAGATTTGATTCGCGGCGCACGATCCACCGGCGCTGCATCGATCTGGGCCATCCTGGCGATCGTGCCGCTCAACTCGGCCTCGGCTTCTTTTGCGGTCTGGGGTGTCACCCAATTTCTGGGGACGACCAAAAACCCGCCCTCTGGATGCGGTGCCACCGTAAAGTCATGGCCTTGGGATTTGGCTTCCTCCAAAATCCTCGCAGCATCCCCCGCAAGCATGGGGGATCGTGTCTCCGCTAAATTTTGGATGTTTTGGTTCTGGTTGTCTTCGCTTCGCTTTGAAGTTTCTTGCTCGCTGCCCAGCGCCACCGAGCCATCAGGAAAAATCACAGGAGTCCCGGCTAAGGGACTGAACCCGAGACGCAATGCCTCCTCTTTTTCAGCCTGTTTTGCCTTGACCTCAGTGGCCAAGTTCGCAGCACGGGTCATAGGCCCAACTTCTGGAACCAGGTCTTCGGTGCGGATTTTGTCCGCGACACTGCCCCGGTCAAATGCACCAGCACCACCACCCAACAAACCACCAACAGTGCCCTCCATGAGGCCTTGGCCAATCACGCCACGCATTGCGGCTTCCGGCGCCAGCACGCCCGAGTCAATGGCGGCAGTGTTCCCAGCGTAGCGCTCTTGCGCGCCCTGGGTGCCCTCGGTGGCAAATTCCTTGCCAAAGCCCTTGGCCACACTGGTGGCCACGCCATCCACGGCACCCTCTTTTGCCTTGCCAGCAATCATGCGTTCGATAGGGCCAGTGCCTGCGGCCAGCGCACCCAAGCCGCCACCCAACACTTGCTGCATGGTCCCTGGGCCGCCATAGCTCTGAGCTTCCGTCGCCAATGCTGCGGCGTCTTGTTCGCTCATGCCCTGCGCGCGCGCATTGTTGAATGTTTGCTCGTATTGCGAACCTTTTACGGCACCAACACCCTGAGCTGCGCCAACGCCAATGTTGGTCCTGAAACCCAAGTCGGCGGCCTCTTTGATCGCCTGCTTTCCGGCATCTGTGGCTAGAAACGCCTCTTTGCTCACGCCCGAAGCCTTGGCCGCGCGGGCAAGTTTCAGACCCTGGGCCAACTTACCGAAGCCCATGGTGGCAAAAGAACCAATGCCCTGGGCAATCATCTCGCCCGGCTGATCCCAAAGCATGCCCATGTAGGCCTTGGCTTCTTCCAGCGTGTCGCCGCTTGCCTCTGCGGCTTTGATGCGCTCTTGGCTGTTCTTGGCCACGGCTTTGGACTGGTCGCTCTTGAGGTCTTGCAGCACTTCACCAGCTGACTCCAGTCCACGAGAAACCGCATTGTCGGCACCCACCACGTCCGACATGGACTTGAACGATCCCACAACACCCTGGCCAAGTGCCAATGCCGTGTCACCCACAGCGCGCATGGCGCTGCGCTCTGGCACGGGGGCCTCTGGTGCAACAACACCCAAGCGCTTGCTCAGGTCGGCTTTGTCCATGGTTGGGTAATACGCCTGATGTATTACATTCAGAGCGGATTCATCGCTGAGACCCGACAATTCGGGCAGCTTCTTGCGGGCATCTTGCAAGTTCATGTGTACTGTTCCTGAGGTTTAGCGAGGGGCTAACATCCAAGCGCGTTCCCGGGCCAAATAGTCAGCCTGCGCCTTAGCATCGGCTTGGGCCTTGGCATCTACAACGGCCTGGACTTCTGGGCTGTACTTTGACCGCTTGCCAAGCATCATTTCCTCGTCTTCCTTTTGCTGTTGAAAAGCAATTGCGGTCGATGATGCAACCTGACTCATGGTCACCCGTGGCGCAGTCTGCGCTGGTGTTGTTGGAGCTGATTGGACTGGCTTCGCTGCTGCGGGCGCTTGGCCAGCTGGTGGCGTATTGAGCCCAAGCGGATCGGCTGTTGAGCTACCTGCCACAGCAGGAACATAGGGCTTCATCATTTCCCTATATTTGATACCCAGCAATGCCTGCCGCTCGATCAGAGCTTTGGCGTTTGCGCTGTTCGGGTCGAATGAGTTTTCCGCCATTGCCTTGCTCATGGCGGCGCTGACTGATTTCATTTCTTCGGCCAGTGTGGCCGCTTGCAGCTTGACGGCAGCGGGCACCTTGGAGTCGGCCATTGTGACCTTGTGCGTTTCCGCTTGGCGTGCATCTTGGTTCGCCTGAAAGCCCAGCATGCGGTTTTTGTATTGCTGGTCGTTTTCTTCCTTCTTTTTGTTGAAGTCGAATGTCTGCTGCCAGTTGGATTGCGCCTGGTCGGCCTTGGCCTTCTCCACCACAAAATTCAACTTGTTTTCAAAGCTGGTGCGCCCCGCTGTCTGCAAAAACTCGGCTTTGCCATCCGCGCCGTTCTTGAACGACTTGAGCACCTTTTCTGTGCCATCTTGGCCAACACCAACAAAATCCACGGTTTTGCCGTCTTTGCTTGGGCGTGCGCTTACGGTCAGACCATTGAGTCCGCCCACTTGTGTTTCGGTCAGGATCTTCGCAACCCCCACGGTCCAATCCGGGTTCGCGTCCAAGTCCTTCATCAGCTTTCTGTTGAATTCTTCGTCTGCAAACTTGGCCTCATCCCTGGATAGCCCCAATTTCTTGATCTTGGAGTCCATCACGGCGTTTTCCATACTGATGGCCTCAAGCGGCTTTCCATTGGCACGCAAGAATGCGGCCTGTCTGGCGTTGATGGCCTCGGGGGTATTATGGTCAGCCATGAATTTTTCGGCTTGCGCTTTATCGGTAAACGACTGATTGCCAACTTTGAATTGGCCCTGCATCAAGCCACCGTTTGGCAGGCTACTGTTCTCGACAAGCCCGACATCGCGGTTGTCCATCTCGGCTGGCTTGACCATGCCGCCTGCGCCCTGCTCAATGGATGCGGGTGCGGCGGCATCCTTCAGGCCGGTCTTGAGTTGGTCGGCCTCTTTCCACTCTGTTTTTTTTCGGTTGAATTCTTCCTCGGCTCGTGCATCGATCTTGGCCTGACGCTCGTCCTCTGTCGCCTGTCTTGATGCTTTCTGATAGGCGTTACCAAACCCCGCCAAAAATGACGCCATACGCATGCTCATGCTTTTGCTCCTTTGACTTGCTTGGACAACTTGTCCACTTTGCGAGACAGCGCGGCCACGCTGGCCATAGTCACGCCGTTCATGCTGATCGGGTCAATCTGCTTGCCGCCAGGAGCAACGCCATCGCCCATGTTTTTCTGTACAACCTGCGCCATGGGGCCAATGTGTGTGCCGCCATCGCCTTCGCCGTCCTTGTAGGTCCACTCGGACACCGGAGTCTTCTCGATGGCTTCTAACGCTTCCTCGTCGGTTTTGGGCTTGATGTCCTTTTTGGCGTTTTCGTCAGACATCCAGCTGGCAATCTTTGCCCCACCGGCTGCACTTCCTGCCCATGCGCCTGCCACGCCTCCCAACGCCCCCATGACACCACTGTCCTTGCCTTGAATATTGGCTTGGTTTGAGTAAATGTTGGCTGCACTGTTGTTTGCATTCACGGCAGAATTGAACCCCTGCCCCATCATGCTCGCCGCTGCGCTGGCCTGCTGCATTGTTTGTCCTGCGTTCTGCACGGAAGAGTTGCCCGCATTTAGGGCCACACCAGCACTGGTGGCTTGATTCGACGCCAAGTTGCGCCCTAGACTGGCCGCATCCATCTTTCGGGCAAATGCCTGAGTCTCAATCTTGTCTCGCGCTGCCCCTGCTGCTGCCGCCTTGGCCGAAGCCTCGCCCAGCGACATCTGGTTGTTGGTGGCTGCAAATTTGGTGCTATTGGGGTTCACCCCCATGCGCATCATGTCCCTGTTTTGAGATTGCTGCGCCAATGCGGATTGCACCCCCACATCTGCTACGGCCGTACCCGCTGCTGCATCCCTGCGCTCGGCCGTATCGTAGTTTTGTGCGTCGGCCACAATGGACTTTTCCATCGGGCGAAAGGTTCCGGTCTGGTAGTCGTAGTAATCTTTGCTAATGGCCGTGTTCTGCTCCATTGATGCAAGCTGAGCTTTGGCCACCTTGTCGTTAATGGCCGCCGCTTTGGCTCGCTCTGGCGCTTGGTCGTTATAAACTTGGCGATAGAACGCCAGGGTGTCAGCGGCAATTGCGGCATTGGCCACTGCTGCACGGTTCATCCCAGACGTGTCGGGGGCTTCATTACACATACTTATTCCTTCATAAATTTCACGAACTCAGTAGCAACTGGTGTGTAGCCCATGCGCCGCATGAGGACATCTGCCTTGTTGACCAATTTGCTGTTCACTCGTATTTCTCTAATGCCGATAGAAAACAAACTTTTCTCGGCAAACCGCATCAACGCCATCACGGCAAAACTACCCCGATGGTCTGGATGGATAAAAAGTGTGTCTTCACTTGCATACCGTGTTTGTGTGTGCAAGCTATCAATCAGGTACATGCGCAAATTCCCGACCAGCACCCCGCCAAATGAGCGCATCGTGAATTGAATGAGGTCGCCACAACGCTCTCTCGCCACCAAATTCAAATAATTTGGGTTTAACTTCAAGCCATGACGGTGCTTTTCCGTTTCGATCCAATGCAGCTCGTGTAGGCTGTGCATTTCGTCAATGATGTGTTCAAAGCGCTCAACTTTTATGACGTACTCACCATGGAAGATGCGTCCAAAAATACGGGGGTCGTATCCGTCATCTCTTGGCGCAAGAGCGGATAACTCAATCGCCGCTGCCACCTCTGGCGTCAAGACTTGGCCAAGGTTCGCAACCAGCGCTTCTCGAAGTGGAGACATTCAAACCCCTATTCCGCCCATCGCGGGCGCTGGGTTTACTGTCCACCAAGATTTGTCGGAGTCAAGACTAGGCCTCAGAAATACTGAGTGCTCCCAAAGAAAAAACAGGGGCTGCTGCCAGTTTCTCACCAGGCATACAGCGCCATGCAATGACTCTTGAGACAGGGAACCACGCCTCCGTCACAGCGTCACCCTGATTGCCTCCCAGCAACTTCACATGCTTGCCATCTTTGGACTGCCCGGTCGTAATGGCAACATGCCCGCCTCCATTTCGCACCAAAACAGCCACACAGCCAAATGATGCCGCACTGGCGGGCTCTCCCCATTCAGCCCACGATCTCGCCGCCGCGTACCGAACAGGGAACTCAACCCCAAGGTCTTTGCACAGAAATGCCATAAAGGCACCGCACCAGGGCACCTTCGAGTCATCCTTCTTTGCGGTCTCCCAAAACCATTTCCCGCCAGGCAGACTCAACCAAACCCGCTCAATGAAAGGATTTGACGACGGACCAGGAACTTCTTTCTGGCCCAAATACTGCCGGGCACGGCCAAGTAACTTGCTCATCTATTTGCACTCCATCTATTGGATGCAATCAATGATTGCATTCACCTTGGCAATGACTTCAGCCAAATCGGCCGTCTCAGGCAAGGCGGTCAACTGCGGCGAATTTCTGGCCTGCCCAGTAATTGCGTCAATGTTTTGTTTAACCGCATCAAGTACTCGATTGAGCGCTTGATCTTCGGTGCGGATGGATGGGATGGCTGATTTCTTGCCCATCACGACACCTGCGCCAGTTCTGCCATGGACTCGGCCATGGCCACAGAATAGGTCTTGACGGACGATTTCAAAGCCACATTGAAAACTTCCGATCGGTACCCGCTTGGCAACCTGAATGGCGTGGATGAGGTCACGTTCTTGGTGAATACAGCCTTGCCATTCTGAAAAAGAGTGAACTGAACCTTCTTCTCCGTCTCCAGAGTCGATGTTGGCACGATGAAGCTTCCGCAAATTTCCGTGTCCAAAATATCTTGCCCGCAAATCCATCCTGCGACAGCATCTGGCCCTTCGTCAATCAACGCTTGGTTCGCCTCAATCTGTCTCGTGTCCACTGGAACAATGTCGTCGTACTCTGCATGCACTTGGGCAACTGCAAAATTTGTCGGCTTGCCAATCTGTAGCGTGGCACTCTTCCAGTCACTTGGATATACCCATCCAGGCTCGGCGTCCCACAGATACAGGGCGTCGCCTTGCGCAAGGTACAAATTCCCATCAATCTCATTCCTGTAAAGACAGTCAGCCCACTCTTCAACCTCAACCGTGCTATCTGGCTCGGCCAAATCAAGAACCCAAATTCTTCGCGTTACCGTGTCATCTTTTTGTTGACTGTAGTAGGCGTAGTACTGGCCATCATGAAACGCAGCATCAAACGATGTCGGGTTCAGAACCTTCCACTCCTCTTCTCTGTACAAGCCGCGGGTTTTATTTGTTACTTGACCTGGAATGGCAAGCCACAACCCATCAAACGATGGGTACAAACAACCACCGCCAACGTCAACCACTCCGCGCTTTGACACACAGGGCGCGTAGGTTTCCATTGTGTTGGGGCTCATGGCCTCCGGATCTGATCCAATGAACAGGATCGGGAAGCCGTTCGTCAGAACAATCACCGAGTTGCCTGCCGGACACAAGGCCACCCCTTTGCCCCCAAACGAGTACCGTTTATTCGTGGGCCACGAATACGGCATGTAGGGGTCACTAAAACAGAGCTCATTGTCGGCCAGGCCCACCAAGCACCCGTTTGGCAGCGCAATCAAGCACGTCAAATTCTTTGGCGGTGGCAAAGTTGCGGCTGTAGCAATTGGACGACCCAGCACAGTGCTGCTTTTCACATCCGCATACGAAGTCTGTGATGCGGGCACCTCATCCACAAACAGAAAACTGCCGCTTGTTCCTGCTGACCTGTAAATTCGTTTGGTCATGCCGCTGGTGTTGTAAGGCGCATTGCGCGTCCAAACACCTCCACCCGAATACACCTGCACGGTCTGGAGATCGACAAACACCTTCTTGGCACTTGCATCCATGGAAACAATGCGGTGCGACCCGTTGAGATCGGTCATACCTATCGCACCAGAGATCGTGATCGTGTCAAAAACATCTAAGCCAAAAACACTGTCAAGCGTCATCTCAACGCGACCGTCCGCAAGATTAACGACCACGGCAATGCTCCCGCTATTTGGCGGTGCTGTCTGCATCCCTGCAATTGTCCATGTTCCATTTGCATTGCCAGACACAATCGAAGAAGCTGGCGATGGCCCTGATTCCTCGCCAAATGCAGTCACAAATGTGTATGCGTAGGCTCTATCCTGAACGGGTATTGCTCCGCCAGATACCGCAACAGAAACCGCATTTGTCGGACTCGGGACTCCAAGAGCAAACCAGGCACTGGGCAAACTCGCTCCAGAAGTCGCGGCCACAAACGTGGTCATTCTTGGCTCAAACGCATCGCTCGAAAAATACAATCGGCCCTGCTCATCATTTGTCAATGGAGACTTGACAACATCAACATCTACATCCCACGTCAGCCAGTTGTCGATGGCGCCGGAGGATGCGTAGTGTCGGTATCGATATGCCGTCCTGATGCGCTTGCTCGCTCGATAGGACAATCCAAGTCCAGCCAATGGGTCAATGCGGCCGGAGGTGATCTTGCAGTTCATTGCCCGCGTGGCTTGATTGGGCTGCAATAAACGATCACTCAGCCTGGGAACCTGCCCCCTGAACGCTTTGATGTTGATGGCGGCCATGAGCGAACCATTTACTTTTTTGATGCGACCAAAAAGAGGTTGTCGAGTTGCTCTTCATTAAGGCCAATAGATGCGGCCAACTGAGCAACCCAAGGACGATCACGCTCAACTGCCTGAGAATATTCCCACTCAATCTGCGCAATTTCTTTGTGCGGACTTGGTAGAGATGCGATGGCTGCACTGACCTTGTTAAGCAGCCCAAAATCAAAAAGCGCAAGGCGGGCTTGCCTCATTGTGACTACAGCCGGGATTCGGATTGGTGGCTCAACGTAGTCAGCCACCACGCCAAACTCCCCAGCAGACGCCCGCGCAAATATGTCGCGACCATGCTCTTCGGAGTCATATGGACTGGCTGAAAACGGCATTGGTTCGCCCGGAAATTCTTTGAATTCCACAGTCAAATCGATGCGGGTCTTTTCTTTGTCACCCCAGACAGGGGTGTGAGCATTTACAAGGTTGCGTTGCATTTTCTTTCCTTATGAAAAAAATCAAGAAATCCTGACAAATAATGTTGGGTAATAAACCACACTTCCGCCAAGGCAGCGCCATGACCCCGCAACTACGGGTGATGTGACAAGTGACCCCTGGTATCTGTATTGGCAGCCAGCGTATGCAAGCTTTGGATATGAATGAACAGAGCCCGGGGAACAAAATTCGGAACAAACCAAAAAGGCATAACTTCCAATGGCCCCGACTGCTGTATTTGCAATTGTTGTCATCATTGCCGCTGGGCTCGCGTATCCAAGGTCATTGCTGAATGCGCTCAGCGCAGTTGGCCTGTCCGGAAAATTTGGAAATGACAAAAGCCCCGAAGCAAGTTTTTGCAAGGTGACGGCTAAATTCGAGATCTTGTCGCTTGTGGCTGCATTTGTGGCAATTTTTTCTGCGGTCACAGCCTCTGCCGCCAAGCGATCTGTAGTGATGGTGCTGGTGACCGAGCTCAAAGCAGACTGAAAATCTGCGGCAGTAATGCGAAGCCCAACAACAGTGCCGGACGAGAAAGCCCGCGCGGTCGTTCCCTCTTGTCCGCGCATCACATTGCTCAACACGCCGGAGCCCGTCGATCTTGTCCGGACATAGACAATTTCAAAATCCCCGAGTGAGTCCTGCAAAACAACTTTGAACCAATTGGATGCCGAAGGCACGGCACCGGTGCCGACGTTTGCAGACGGGAACAAATCGGCTTTGCCGGCCTCAATGGTCAGTGTCGTGTCGGTTGCCGTGACCCCAGAGACCAGGCTCGCCCGCGCATTGTTTGTAAATAACTGTGGCATAGGCTTGCTTAGGCAATTCGCAGAAAGAGCGTTATTTGACCGGCCTTTGCGGAACCTCTGGATTGCCATGTGCCTGCCGCAACCAAGTCTCCACTGTCCTCATACGAGTTTGCGTATAGCAAATTTGTATACGACACGGTGCTTCCGGGTGACACTGCAACATAGGTCAAGCAAAAGGCATATGTCCCAATCGCCCCAACTGCGGCGGCAGTGATGGTTGGGATGATCTCGCTCGTCTTGGCAAAGCCGGGGTCGTTGGTGAAAGCGCTCAACGCCGTTGGGCGATTTGCAATGTTGGCCCAAGCCATGACGCCGGAAGCCAACTTTGCCAATGTGATTGCGGCATCCGGGATCTTTGCTGTCGTAACTGCTCCATTGCCCAATTTGGCAGAAGTAACGGCGCCGTCTGCAATTCTGGATGTTGTAACAACACTTGTTTCGGCGTTCAAAGCCGACTGGAAATCTGCGGCGGTGATGCGAAGCCCAACAACAGTGCCGGACGAGAAGGCCCGCGCGGTCGTTCCCTCTTGCCCACGCATCACATTGCTCAAAACACCAGAGCCCAGTGTGCGGGACCTAACGTAAACAATCTCGACGTTGCCAGCAGTGTCTTTGAGCACCACCTTAAACCAGTCAAGTGTCGAAGGCACGGCACCTGTGCCGACGTTTGCAGACGGGAACAAATCGGCCTTACCTGCCTCAATGGTCAGTGTCGTATCAGTTGCCGCGACCCCAGAGACCAGGCTCGCCCGCGCATTGTTCGTGAATAACTGTGGCATGGATGATGTCCTTAATAATCTTTGACCTTGACGATGAATTCGCTCTGGTCAACTCGTCCTGCTGCAGTTGTGACATCCACCGACACCTTGTACCGCTCTCCAGATGTACCGCCTGAAAGCCAAACGGACACAGCCGTAGGCGTCATAACAAGGTTGCTGATGATCAAATCTGTATCTTGCGCATTCGTCAGGCACACAACTGAAGCCGCCACGTCGGAAATGGTGTCTGCCACCTCCGCCAGCCAGTCGCTGTAATCAATGGGGTAATCCTTAACCTCAACAGGCTGCTTTTCTTTTTTGTCCAAAATCATGGTGCCACCATGTTCCTTCCCTCTGCAAGGCGACTCATTGAGCCAGCCGCAAACACCGCCATATCGACATCACCAGGCCCCCTACTCATTCCGCGAAGTTCAGCGAACCTCGGCATGGCGTCCACCTGATCAATAAACTGAGCCAGACCGACAGACCTGGGATCAAAATCAGAGGAGGAAATGCCATCAATCTCGCTGAGCGCAACCTGGATTGGTCTGGCAAAGTCCACATAGGACGCGCCACTCGAATCCACTGCCCCCACTGAGAATTTCTGAGTCTTGAAATCAACGGCTGATTGCGCTGCATCAATCTCAACCTGCGCCCTCTTGACCTTGACGGTGCCAATGTCGCTTAACGATGCCCCATTTGATGCAAACGAGACCAATGGCACCTGGTTTGCCAGCAGAACGAGACGCGTTGCCGTGACGGATGCAAATGAGCAGTGTGCGAATTTGAGCGTTTTGAGTGACAAAGTGGCACCGGACTGCACTTGCAGGGCGGCATCGAGCTTTGAGACTTTTTGTACTTGGAACACACCAGAGGAGCTGGCACCTGACTGAAAGGAGGCGTCGTAATAGACAGGCAATCCAAGGCCCGCGATCTCAATCGCAAGAACTTCAGAACCAAGCAACTCAGAGGTGTCTAGCACGGCTTAGTCTTCCGTGATCGTGCTGGAATTCTTGATTCGCGTGATCACCCCCACCGCGTACGCGATTGATGGGTTGAGTGCACCTCGGTACAGGATTTTTCCCGCCCCTGTCAGACTAACTCCGATAGAGGCGTGAGTAGCTGTGCCTGCCGTGCCAGCGGTCATCTCCCCAAATTCGACGCTTGCCACTGGACTCACCACGTTGGCCGCGACAGTCCATCCACTTGGGCTGCGCGCCACTGGAATCCTTGCATACCCAGTGTAGGCAACCTCGCTGGTTGACTGATCACCAGTTTCGCCTGGATCAGCCGTGTGCAAAGCAAGATACAGCGAAGTCAGTGGCCCGGATGCCGCATTGTCAGCAATTCCGGCAATAGGGATACCCTGAAAAATCAATTTCAGAAGATCGTTTTCGAATGTTTTGGACTTGGACATAAAGACCTACCGTTTAAGAGCTCGGAGCCGCTTCCGAAGATGATTTGAGCTGAATGCCAATGGCCCCCATGAACATGTCGTGATAGCTCTTGGCCATGACTGCATTCCCACCAAACTCGGCATCTTTGGAATAGGCGCGGAAAAGCACATAGTCAAGCAAAGCAGACTGCCAATAATCTGGCAAATCAATGTTGCCCACCACGCTCGCATGGGTGGGTCCAGTCGGGGTGGCTATTGGTGTTGGATACAAGCCAACAGTGGCTAGGACTTTCACGCCTGGCTGCACAGGCGGGTACACATCAAATTTGCGCGGCTCAACGATGTTGTGCATGAAATGCTTCACGTACAGTCCTTGCGTGCCACTGCGCCAGTCAGGCACCACATGATCCAGAAGCTGCAAATCAACTTTTGTGATGCGCGACTTTTTGCCTTCGGCGTTATTCGGGATGTCAATCAACGCCGTGACTTCGGGGGGGATCGACTGCTCAAACCCCGCCGCCAGGGTTAGCGTTAAGGTTGATCGTTTTTGATCTGGCCTCGTTGTTGCGATTGCAATCTGGCCAAGGTTCAAATAGCCGACCAACTCGGCAGCGGGCCAGCGATCACCATCCACATCAAACAATATGATGTGTGCATCCTTGATGATGGTGCTGGCCGCTGTTGTCATGGCTAAAGAATCCCACAAACCATGTCGGAGTCAAGACCACCACCACTTGACCTTGATGTGCTCAACAGTCGCCACGGCAGCCGCCACAAAGGCGATCACCCACAAAACCGGTTTAGCCACCTTTGCAAGCCAATCCAGAACGGTGAATGCGCCTTGGGCCGCCTGAAAGGCGGAGACCATGCCCTCGGTGTTCGAGTCGATTTTGTCAACCTTCTCTTCCACTGCAATCAAGCGATCGAAGATTTCGCGATGGGATACTTCTTGCATATTTGCCTCACGCATGTGCTGGAACGCAGGCGGTTTGCCATGGTCCGTTCAGGACTGCGAACAATCCATTTGGCCCCAGGCGCCAGCCGTCTTTAAAGCCCAGCGCCTGCGCTGTAGCCTCCGAACAAAATGCCGCGTGATCAGAATCAGGCAAGAACCCAAAGACAAACCGGGCGTTACCCAAAATGTCGTAAGGCATGCCCTGATTTTGAACAAACCAAGCCCGCGCCTTTTCTTCGTTTGCCCACGGCACCGGAACAAAATCCCACCGCGATGGGTCGAAGTCGATCTTTTTAATCCGGACACCCTTGTCAATGAAGCTTGCGCTTGCGGCCATGCCATCACTGAACACAAGCTCCACATGGGAATATGGGCCTCGATCAATCAATCGCACGGCTCTGCTGTAGATGCCCTGCCAACCAGGGCGTGTGCCTTTGTAAAAAGCGACTTGCATACCTTAATCCATTGCTGTCTTGATGCCACATCTTGTGTAGCGAAATTTTCGGAGTCAAGACCACTGCCAGATTAATCCGACGATCGAATCACATGCACCCCTGGCACAACAAAAGTCGCCGGGCCTTCAAGCACTCGGGTTGTCAATATCTGCCCCTGGGCATTGACCGCTGTCACCTCATGAAGCTCACGCCCGTTAGAGCCGCCGACGAGCACATCGAATAGCTGGCCCACCTTGACGGTATCAAGCACGCTGCGCAAGCTTGCGATGGAGTTGACCGTTTGGGGTCTTTGCGCCGTCTGTGGACAAACGCCATGCAATACGTTTGTCACCATGGCGTCAAGCGCCTGGCGCAGTTCTTCAACTGTCTTGCGCAGGGTGTCAATATTTTGACTCTGTGTTGCCAAAGCCGTTTCAAGGTCTTTGACTCGCTGGCGCTCCTGTTGTCGTCGCTCCAGTGCATCCAACAAAATTTCGGAATCCATGGCTTCTCCTTTGGACAAAAAAAAGCCGAGCACTCAGGCCCGGCTCCTGCCGTATTCGGCGGTGTCGATTACATCTGCTGAGACGAGCTCGGACCGGAATTGACGTCGGCGGTGCCGTCGTCGTTGGCGTCGGTGGTGTCCGCGCCATCGGCTTGACCAGTGACGGCTGAGAAGATCGCGCTGATGTCGCCATCGTGGCCGGACAGGCGTTGCTCTGCTGCGTCAGCGCGGGCTTCGGCAGTGGCCACACGACCGGTCACGGCGGACAGATCGGCTTGCAGCTGGTTGATTGCTTGAGTCTGAGCAGTGTTTTGCGCAGCCAGCAGGTTGATACCGGCAGCGACGGTGTTGCCAGCGCGGCCAGCACGTGCGATCAAAGAATCGCGTTGGTCTTGAGTCAAAGACATGGTTTTCTCCAAAAAATAGA
>JACCDU010518757.1_pt1 | contig 32974 bp, 43 predicted proteins | sample 7446081 | NCBI WGS metagenome assembly JACCDU01 (sample SAMN15323447, study PRJNA562643) | freshwater metagenome | isolation source: river surface water | place: USA:Blue River Watershed | collected 2017-08-17
AATCCAAGATGTTGAACCATCACTATTTATACCAAGCACATAACCAGCAGTTGCGCCAGGCGTGAAACTTAGTTGATTATCTACTTTTATGTTATAAACTGAATAAGTCATATTTTTTATATATTAATTTTTGTCTCTTTATGTGCTTAAAATTCTATTGAAAGTGCCATTAGTTTTATTTGTTTGCGACCAACTTGTAGCATTTGTTGAATAGTAAATTCCTAAATTAGAACCACTTGCCGCATACCAAGTAGAACCTCTTTTTATTACTGATGAGAAATTACCTGTTGTTATATTTGAATTGCTCCAGGATGTAAAGTTTGATGAATATCTTAATCCTAAATTAGCAAAACTCGCACCTACATAATAAGTTCCGTCATACCACATATCATCAAAGTATTGTGCTGTTAAACCAGACCAACCAGTTCCATTTGTAGTGCTACGTCTTATACCATTATCAGAGCCTGCTATAAACTCTGAACCACCAACATATCTTACGCAATACCAGTTATCGGCACCATTACTGACGGTCCAAGTAGTTCCATTTGTTGAATAGTATAAACCACCAAAACTACCAAATTGTTCTGAGCCACCTACAGCATAACCATTACCAAAATCAATAGCCGGCCAAATACCAGGTGATGCTGTTTGAGTCCAGTTTGTGCCATCATCATCACTATACCAAATACCTGTTCTTGAAGAAGCAAGTAATCTACCTGACGACATTTTACACACTTCATAGAATTGGTCATTTGTTTTATTTGATGCCGTCCAATTTAGACCATCTGTTGAATAGAATATACCATTACCATTTGAAACAGCAATAGCTCTATTTGTTCCTAAACATAATCCTGTGATATTATGATTTGTTTTATTAGTTAAAGACCAGTTTAGACCATCGCTACTATACCATATACCAGCACTTGAACCTGCTAATAAAGCAGGATATGCTGAGCCAGCAGCGGCTCTTACCTTATTCTCACTAAAAAATGTTATTTGTCTTCCAAACATATCTTAACTAAATTTTGTATTCCAGTTCCAATAGAAATCAGTTCCATCATGAACAAAAGAGTAAATATCAACCGCATTTGATGCTGTCGCAAATGAGTATGTGCCAGAAGCAAACTTATCATTAGCACCAAAAGTAATTCTTCTATTACCTGAGCCATCTTGTATTACGAATAGTGTTCCGTAATCACCATTTGTAGCACCTACTATATTCAAACTTCTTATACCACCAAGTGTTACTTTAGCATTATAACCTACTGAGTAAGTCCAAGAGATTGTAGCCGCATCTGTAAGTGTTTGAAATGTTTTCAAGTCAGTAGGCGAAGCACCAGATGTTCCTGATGAGCCACTTGAGCCACTTGAGCCACTTGAACCTGAGCTACCTGATGAGCCGCTTGTGCCTGATGAGCCGCTTGTGCCATTTGAACCTGCTTGAGTATAAGTTACTTGACTAACCGTTAATATAACTGAAGGTATAGCTGGTCTTGATGGATTTGATTGAGTAGCAGCGGTCAATAATCTCATATCAGGATCATTAGAATGCCAGTATAACTCATAATAGTCATTTGCATTTGCTTGAACTAAGAAGTTCCAAGCAGCAACAGATTCAGAGTTATTTGATGGTAGTTCTATAGTTGTAGAAGTCCAAGGTATATCAGAACCATTCTTTGCCAACCATATTGATATTTCATCTGAGCCACTATCTGTCTTTTCTACCTGTGCTGAGAATTGTATATTATAGGTTGCTGTTGCACCGACAACTATTCTTGAATTGTTTTGTATAGAAACACCATTTGAAAAGTCAGTAGAGTTGTATGTTATAGCATTCGCATATGTTGCTCCTAAGTTTGTTTGAATAGTTGTATCATAAAATGAACCATAAAGAGCAATTGTGCCACCTAAACCATTTACACCTGATGAGCCGCTTGTGCCATCTACACCTGATGAGCCGCTTGTTCCTGATGAGCCTGACGAACCTGAGCTACCTGACGAACCAGAAGAACCAGAAGAACCACTTGAACCAGATGTTCCTGAACTTCCATTAACACCTGAACTTCCATCAGTGCCAGATGTGCCACTTGAGCCTGATGAACCGCTTGTGCCATCTGAACCTGATGTTCCTGATGAACCAGCAGGACCAGTAGCGCCTATAAACGCGCCTATTGTAGTTGTTTTTCTTTCAACAGCTGTCCAAGATATAACTTCATTAAAAGCAGTTGATGAATTAGATTCAATTGTAAATCCTGATGATGTTTTATTGGTAAAAGACCAATCTCTCGGTGTGTCCGAGTTTATCATCACTAAATAATCATTAACAAATGTAGATACAAAAGTAGCATTATAAACTAATGGTGTTCCGGTCATCGCTGATGCTGAAAAAGTGCCACTTTCATAAGCAATAAGACCAGCACTAAATACACCATCTTTACCGCTTGTGCCACTTGAACCTGAACTACCAGATGTTCCACTTGTTCCTGATGAGCCAGAAGAACCACTTGAACCAGATGTTCCATTAACACCGCTTGTGCCTGAGGGTATAGCAGCAATAATAAACAATATAGGTTGATTATTAGTAAAGTTATAAGTTGATGTTAGTAAGGTTACAGGTATAGTCCAATATGTTGAGTTATCTACTGGTGTTCCTATATCCCAAGTTTGATAATTTAAGTGATTTGTTTGGTCTTGTATTCTAATAATAGTATCAGCAACAAGATTAGCAAAGAATATATCTAAATTATTATTTAATTGGTCTGTATCACTAATGTATATTTCAGTTGCTGTGCTTTGTGAAGCCGAGTTCCAAGACATAAAACCATTAAGAGGGTCGCCGCTTGTTGATGTTGTCTTAGTTAAGTAGTTAAAAAATGAATTAGAAAAACCATTTTGACCTGATGAACCAGAAGAACCACTTGTGCCTGATGTGCCACTTGAACCAGACGAGCCATCAGAACCAGATGTTCCTGATGAACCTGATGTGCCACTTGTTCCTGATGAACCATCAGAGCCAGATGTGCCTGATGAACCAGAAGAACCACTTGTCCCTGATGAACCAGAAGAACCTGATGTGCCACTTGAACCTGAACTACCGCTTGTGCCACTTGTTCCTGATGAACCTGATGTTCCTTGTAGTCTATATTCAACAATATTATTAAGTATAGTTGTATAATCTGTGATAGGCTCAATAGGTGAATTACAATAAGTATAACGAATAGGAACTTTAAGTGATATTTCAGCCTGCCAACCATTTACATTATCATCTGTGCCTTCGACAACTGGTTCCATACTGATATCACCATCAAGTGATAGGTTTAAATCTACATAGTATTTGTGTTGGCTTATCTCGGCTATAATCGTTTCTAAGATATAGTGAGTGTTAGATATAATCTCATCATAATTGGAATCACCCATATTAATCTTATCCATACAATAAAGATTAAAGGTAAGCACGTTTTCTTTATAGCCATTAGCTGACTTAGTAGTATTTGATGTTGATTGCTCTACCCAAATATACGGAAATTTCATCTGACGAGAAGCGCCTATATTATAAGCCGGACCATAGCCAAAGTCTGTAACCATCTTATTTCTAATAGCTAAGTCTTTGAAAATAGCGATAATTTGATTTATACTTAAAGTATTATTTGCCATATCTTGTTAAGTTATTTTGTCTTTGTTGATTTATTTGTTCCATATACTTGTCTTTTTCGTGCCAGTATGAAAGCAGGTTCAAGCACTCAATATAGTTTCTATCATAAATCAAATCGTGTTTTGTTATATCACCACCTGATAGTCTATCAACCATACTTAGCCAATTCCATCTATTATCTATGCTTACTGAACCTAATCTCATATCTTCTACTTTTGTTCCTCTACTATAGAGTCCTTTATATTGGCTATAGATGTTCCATTCCCATTTAAAAAAAAAGAGACAGGTCCCATCAAGTCAAATACTGGTTGCTTCAAAAACAAATCTTTTCTATATTCTATATTGTTAGCATCAAACTTATCTTGAACCCAAGTTTCTTTACCACTCTCTTCATTTTTTACTAACTTACCAGGTCTTAAGATAACAGCAATAATATAAGGTATTGCTTCTGCTTGTGTGCTGGCGTTTTCTTGTAAAGTCTTGATAGAGATGTATTCACCCATAGTCAACTTATTTAAGTCATTAGGAAATACATAATCAACATCATTTATTTTGATGCTTCTTGTATATTTCCAATCAGGTTCTTTTTGTAAGAAGCCTACACTATTTGATAAATCACCAACCATATCAATAGTCAAGTCATCAAGTTCACCTGCCTCTGCCTCACATAAAACCTCAATCACTTTTAGCAAGTATAACTCACCTAACAGAAAATCAGCTTTTTGTTCTTCTAATTTAGTAAGTTCTACATAGTGTCTTAAGGTCAATTCGTTCCAATCTGTAGGCATTTGAAACTCTTTGTCGTTCAAGTTAAATTTTTTCATATTCTTTTATTTGTTTTATTTTCTATAATATACTTTATGCTGGTATTTTCTAATTCATTTAGTAATGAATACGAAACACACCTTTACCATAATTTTTGTTTTCATAGCACCATCTTGCTATGGCTAATGACATCACGCAGTCATCGTGAAAGCCAGTCTCAGCCATAAACTTTATATTGCCATTTATATTTTGCTTAAAGATAAAAGCTTCTAACTCTATTCTTAGATAATCATCTATTACTAACTTTATCTCTTTTGTATTGAATAAGTGTATAAGTCGGTTGATAATCTCTGGCTTTGTTTTAGTAGTTGTTACGAATTCTTCTATGTTTTTCATTCTACGCTTTAAGTCTTGATAAATTGTTAGACCTTGATTATTACTTTCTATCACTACCTTAATAAAGTTCCACTTTTTATTGATTTCAACTATTTCATTCATCAATTCAGGTGCTTCTATATTATCCCATCTGTAATACTTAACTAAATTACCATCTTTATTTATAATAGAAAGCACAGAAGCGTCATTTATAAAGCCTATATCTATACCAGCAAAGTATCTCTCATCAGGTTGAGGACCATTTATCGGCTCTAAACACATCACATCAGATATATTGTTAAAGATTGAGCTTGAATCAACAAACTCAGCCTCTACTTCTTGTTGAAATAGTTTAGGTGCTAATGTTTCTCTAAACATATTGATTAGTTCTTCGTTAGCAAATGGCGAATCATAGGTAGAAAACCTTAATGAACGCCATTTGTCTAACTTTTGTCCGTTTAAGAAGTATTCGTATAGATAATTTTTACCTTTAGGTGTTGAGATGAAAAGACATTTCTTACCTCTTACGTTTAGCATCGGTAGCAGTATAGTTTCTACGGTGTCTTTTTTAATAAAAGCGGCCTCATCCATTATCATATAATCAACTGATTGACCTCTTAATGAATCTTCTGATGCGGCCGACCTAAATAGTATCTTAGAACCATTTGTAAACACTATTTCAGTATCACCTTTAGGCATCTTCTTTGACTTAATACAACCACTTTCTATAATAGCATTTACTATCTCTTTATACACTTTTTGTGCTTGTGAATCTGTAGGTGAAACCCAGTAAACAACTTGATTAGGTTTATCTAATGACCAGTAGATAGCTAAGTTCTCAGCAATTGTTGTTTTGCCGAACTGACGACCGATAATAGCAACGATAAAAAATATATTATCATCTAAACAAGCATCTACTATCTCGGCTTGTTTCTCGTGAGGTTGTAGAAGTTCTATTATCATTTCTTGTCAATACCTGGAAATTTTGCTTTGTATTCTGTAATAGAAACATCAATCTTTTCAGCAGCATATAAGCCTCTTAGTTTATTCATTTCTTTTAAGACATCAAGTCGTATCTTATCATTGCCATTCTCATATAGTTGTTCTAAACGATGTATAGCATCAGCAAAAGCCAATTTAGTATCTTCGTTTGTTTGTTCCATAATATAGCTTTGAGCTGATTGTAGTATCTCATAAGCAATCTTTCTTGACATACCTATTTGTTCCATTAAGAACTCTAAAATAGTATGTGTTGACTTACCTTTAATACGCATCATAGCTATCTTAGCTACAAGGTATTCTCTATCATATTTCTTTCTGTTGTTTGCCACGTTATGTTATAATTTTAATATACAAAAAAACGCTACGGATTTTTGTATTTAGAACCTGTCAAATACTTCTCCGTGTTCGTTCATAGCACAGATAGATATAATATCTACATCAGCGCCTTTTGTTCGGTGTATGTGGTTCCACGATTTAGCTAAACCACGTTTTATAATCTCAGTATAGTAAGAAAAACAATTATCACCTTTCAAAGGGTCAAAGTTATACCAGCCTTTTAAGATGTCATATATTGCTTCTTGAAAGCAATCTAACCTATCATCAGGATTTTTGTAATACATCTTTTTTATCACGTTCTTTGTAAGCAGTATAAGCATATGTTGTGCTTCACTTGTTAGTTTGCCTTTTGCTTGTGAAACAACTATGTGATAATAAAGGTCTTTGTTTGAAAGATAATGTTTTTTCTTTTGCATATTTAATCTATAAATTTGAAGATGTAACCACCTAAGGTAGTTTTGTAGCCATTACAAGCTTTGTATATGTTTTGAAACTTAACACCTGTTGCTCTTGCTGCGTTTGAGTAACCATCATATATACCTACTAAGGTGCCATCTATTTTTGATACACTTATTTTTCTACTCTTTTTTGTTGCTTGTCCTAATTTCATTTCTTTTTACTCGTTTTTTTTGGCTCTATTGTGTTTATACCGAACTCTTGCTGCCAGTCTTCTATTATATTAAATTTACTGCCATTGTCGCTATACCACTCTAATAAAAGTTGATAATATTTACTAATTGATGTGCTACAATTACAATTGATTTGATACATCACGGCATTAGGTCTGATATATTTTTTGAATAGATGATAGATGCTGTCCATATCTGCTTGTGTAGCAACAGCAACCTTTGCTAATCTTAGGATTTCTGTTTGGTCTTCTTTTGAATACATATTCTTTTTTATTTTTTTAATACAGATTCTATTTTATATTCTCTGTCTAATTTTTTTATCTCAGCTTCAGTTAGTGAACTCTTTAAGACATCATCAACAACTGATATATTAAAATAGGTTCTTAAAGTATAATATAAGTTCTGTAGGATTTCCTCATTGTCTTTATATGAAATTACATCTATCTTGAATTGACGTAGCATATCATCTAATGTATTTTCGTGTTGTATAGACGGGTCTATAACTAACTTATTCATAACTAACTCTGTTATTTTTTTCATAGTCTTACTTTGTTTTCTATAGGTGCTATAAATTTATCATACCAGAAACCGATAAACGACATACCTGCTGCTAAAAATATATTACCTGTATAGATTAGTGTAAGCCATAGTAAAACGCATTTTAAGCACGTTAGAAGCAACTTAAATAGATTAGGTATAAGTTTATCAGGCATCAGTTCTAAAATCATCTGTATAGGCTCAAAACGAGTTATAAGCCAACTTAAAAGAAAGAGCTTAGTTAGTAGTATTGTTATTTCCATATTCTTTTAGTTTTATTTTTATTTCTTTTCTTGTTTTGTTAATCGTGTAAGAAATTGACTTTAGATTTATGCCAGTCATCTCAGCAATCTCTCTTAATTTATAGCCATCTTTGTAATGATAGTTGAAAAGAGTTTTATTATACCAGTGAGTTGTATTTACAATGTCTTCTATCTTTTGTAGTTTATCATTATCACTCGTATCTACATCAGCTATATCTAAACCATAACCTTCATCAAGTGATAAGTTTTTTCTATTTAAGTAAAAGTGACCTGAGTCTTTTACTCTACCTGCTATTATTCTTTTACAGATAACAAGACAAAGGTATTCTAAATAGTTTTTCTGGTAAGCAGTTATTAGTTTGTAGTCAGGCATTTTAATTAACTGAACGATTAACTGCGATTTTAACTCTTCCCAGTCATTTCTACAAATGCTTTTACAATAAGCAATAACGTTTTTGTTTTCATAACAATAAACAAGTAGTTCACTTTTATTCATTATTTACTGGCGTTGTCGTGAAGTAGTAATCAAGAAACTTTTTCAAGTTCGAACATACCTCATAATGTTCTTCTTCTTGGCTTCTTGTAATCATTAGTTCTAAATTGACTACATAATAAGCTGAGATGTGTAGGTGTATATCTGGTGGCGTGTTGTCTATTATAGCTTCTATCAATTCACCGAAGTCATTTATAATCTTAATCAAACGCTTTTCAGTAAGCACTCTATCAATCACTAAACGCAAGACAATATCGTTACATTCCATCATTGTTCGCCATAAAATATAATGTAAATGGTCTGTTGAGTTAATGAACTTAGGTATTCTTGTTAGTTTAGTAGTAAATTCATTACGCAATTGGCTTATTGAAATTCCACTCATAATCTATATATTAGTTTTGTTCAACTTCCTAATTTGCTTTAGGCGTTTCTTTTCTAATTCTGCCTTTCTAAATGTGCTATTCTTATCCCATATGACTTTTAATCTTTTTAGCATAATAATAACTTGTTCTTGTTCGCAGTAAGAATCTAAAAAAGCATCGCAGTTAAAAAGGTCGAGGTAAATATCTACAACTCTAAAGAAATCTGCTGAGTTTTGACTGCCTAACTTAAACTTAACAAACAATCTTCTTATCAATTCAAATTGTTCGTCAGTTAAAATCACTTTTTCAGCTATTTGTTTGTTTCTAAAGCTCTCTGACTTTCTAACGTGTGGATTTTCTTTGTAGAATTTGTCTTTTAGTTCATCATCACACAACTGGCATATGTTTTTTAAGCCATTTCTCATTGTGCGACCACAATTTCTACAAGGTTTAGGTTCATTTCTTAGTGAATAAGCTCTTGAATAACATAACTTACACATACCCATAGAGCCTTTTTTGACTTCTTTACCTTTTTCATTAAGAGCACCATACTCTAATTTACATTCACTACAATGTGGTGGTAAATCTTTCTTACGAGGATTTATAATACCTTTCTTTGCTCTTGAATAACAAGGCTGACACATATTTTTAGCGTGCCGTTTTATTCTATCAAACGATAAATTACAAGTGATACAAGTGTCTGTCTTTGTATCTTTAGGTTGTCTACCCATTAAGTTTTAGGTATATTTTTACAAGGTTATCAAGTAGAACTTTATTCTTCTCAACAGCCTTTTTATCACCTTTTCTAATGCCTTCTAACAGGTAATAGTTGATGGTGATTATCTCATCTTTTATTTCTGCCTTACTTTTCATACTTTATATATTAAAACACCTCGGCCTTTAATGAAAAAACCTCTATGTTTAGTAGAGGTTTTAACAAGAAATCTTAAATGAATATATTTTGAGACGGCTTAGTGCTCTTAAATTATAAGAAAATAATCGTAAAAAGTTTTGTTTGTAACGATTCTTTTTGTATCTTTGTAAAAAATATTTATATGCAAGAACTAACAGAAGAACAATTATGGCTCTTATGCGAGGAGTATGAGAAAGATGTTGAACAAAAAAAGAGTCAAGCTAAGGTATTGACAGATGAAGAATTAGACTACTACATTGAAGAGTGTGTTAGATTAGACATTGAAGAGTTTGTGCCTAAGTTAATGCAGTTGAAGAGAGATAGAACTATTAATAAACTACTTAAAAATGATGAATAATAAAAAACTAACAGAAGAACAATTATGGCTCTTATGTGAAGAGTATGAGAAGGAACTTAAGGCTAAACGAGAACACGATAAGCAAATGAAAGATAATTATCGTGACAAAGGCGTTGACTATGAATACTGGCAAATGATGTATAACAATAATAAAGACTTGAAATGAAGGTAAAAGTAAAACAAATAGAATTCCATATAATTGAAACCGAAAAAGAAGTAGAGGTAGAATTTGATTTCTTAGATGATATGTCTAAATTAGGTGATTTTAGTGAATATGCAGATGAATTATACCAAAAGTTGATAGATAAAAAAGAAAAGTTTGTCGCATATACAGGACCTATTGATGAAAGTGCTGACGAAACTAAGTTTGAGCTATTAGAGTTTGAGCATTTGCCTGAGTATATGACTTTTTTAGGTCAAATTATACTTTTAGATGATAAATATATTTTGCACTATTCTGACCACATACCAGATTCGCTACATAAAAAAGAGCCGCTAAAAGATTTATATTGGGACTATAGAGAGATGCCTGAAGTTGATTTAAAATCTTTTCTTAGAGAAAGAAAAATAGGAAAAATCTTAAACAAAGATGAGTAAGTTTAATATATAATATGTCAATCAAAAGCAAAGGTAAGCTTTATGAAGCCCTACCGAGTAGAAGTGGGTAAGAACCACCGGCGGTTTCATAAGGTAGAAGTAAGCAATCAAAAGCAATTATGGGAAATATGAGGTTATCGGCAACATATCTGACTGAAATGTCAAAAGTCGCTGGCGAGTCAAACTCGTTGGATGGTGTTAATAATATAAAAATCCAGGCAATGTCCTACCCTGACAACCTGGTCTCTGGAACACCGACAAGAACAAAGGTTGTTAAGTGTATGACAAGCACTTTTCCCTTAGAGCATTAGTGGCCACCAACCCACTCTTAATGGTTCTCTTACGGCTTGGTTGTATCAAACAAGAATACGACAAATCTTTTACAGAGATAATGGGGTTGGTATGTTTAAAAATGAATAAGAAATAAAGAATATGAAACCAAAACAAGGAATAGCAGTAGATGCTTGGTGTTCTAAAAATCCAGGTAGAGGTGGTTACAAAGCAATAGACATAGCTACTGGTAAGAAACTATTTGAATGGTCGTGTAATTATACAACAAATAATTTAGTAGAATTTGTTGCAATATGCCACGCTATGATGTGGAGAGATAAATACAGACCTAATGAAGTGATATGGAGTGATAGTATGACTGCTATTGCTTGGGTTAAGCATAAATATGCTAAAACAAAAGTAAATTATAATAAAGCACCTGACCTAAAACATAGAGTTGACTTAAGTATAAAACACTTGAACATAACACAAAATACATCAGTCAATAAATGGAATACAAGACAATGGGGTGAAATACCTGCAGACTTCGGACGAAAGTAAGTAAGTTTAATATATAAAGAAAAAGAATATGAATATGAAAAGAAAACCTTTACTAAAAGAACTATCTCAAGAAGAAAGAGATATACTACTTCCTATGTTACTTAAAGTTCTTAAAAAGAAAACAAACGATAGAGACCACTTAACCTGTGATAGATTATGTGATTGGTTTAACTACAAGAAAACTGATATTGGCTTTAAGCAAGCATTCACTAAACAAAGACTAATGAAGCTTACTAACTATATTAGAACACAAGGCTTAGCACCTTTGATTTCTACTAATGATGGCTACTATGTTACATCTGATAGAAAGGTTATTGCCGAAATGATTGTTTCGTTTAAGCAAAGAGTAGAATCACAACTTGCTGCTATTAGAGGTTTAGAAGATATGCTAAAAGAACTTGAAGCAGATAAAAAATTAGATGCCATAGTTGAAGACCCGTTTGGCATTACTGACTGGAAATGATACATATATCTAACAACGAGTTAGACAAGTATTTAGAGTTAAATAATCTTGACTTAGAAATACATATGGTTTCTGTAAAAGAAAAACCTAAAGTCATTCACACTAAGGTAATCATTAGGAGTAGACTTACAGGTGCTAACATTATAGATATGTTGTTTGAAGGCATACCTGATGATGATACAATAATAAATTTGATAAAGCCTTTTATGAGAGATAAATTACTTAACTCTTTTATTTAAATCTTTGATTTCTTTAGTCAATTCTACAATAGCACCTTTTAGGTCATCAAACTTATCACTTAAGTTATTATACTTATTGATAGAGTCATTTTCTAAAAGTGCTAATTTGTTTTTAGTCTCAAATGATTGAGCTTTCACAGATTTTAAGTCATCCATCGTGGCTTTTAGAAAGTATCCTATGATACTTAACATAAGACCACCTATCATCGTCAGAATATCAATTGTTGCCATCTTTCTTATCATTCTTTTTTACTTCTAAGACTTCTTCTTTCTTGACAGCCTCAAGTAATAATCTTTTATTCTTAGTGATATACACTTTCTTTTTCTTAGTCGCAGCATCCAAAGTCATTAGGGTCAATATTTTTTATGTTAGGTAAAGGTCCTCTAAAGTAACCTCTATTACCAGTTTTAATGCCAGAGAAGTAGTTGCTTCTATTTGGCTTAATATCAAACGGACTACCTGGCTCTGATGTGTAGAACTCACTAAATTGAGCCAAGTTGTTTTTAATGTAATCTTTAATACGCTCACTATAAAACTCAGCGTTGTTTCTTACTTGGTCTCTTAGCCATTTTAAGTCATCTAAACCTGAAGGTGTAGAGTTATCAGAAGATTTTTGACTAACAGCTTTATTAGTTAATCTAAAGTTGATAAAAGGTAGAGCGTGATATACGGTCCACTCAGCTTGACAAGGCTGTATATAATCTTTAATTAAGGTTAAATGATAGCCAGTAAAATTAGGACACTCAGCAAGTAAAGTGTTGTATAAGTGAGACCCAAGAGCCGCCTGTATATTCAGGTCTTGTGCTCTCCAGATAAACTTTGTAATTAAGTCAGCATCTACATTGTTTTCTATAACCGTATATTTGTAGATGTAATCGGTGCTTATGAATTGTGCTTTCATTGAACTTCCTCACTTATTTTTTCTATATCTAATTTATATTTGTTTAATAATAATTTTGACTGGCTACCATTAAACTTTAATAATTTATTGTATATTCCTTCTATAATCTGTTGCTTAGGTTCTACATACATACCTTGAAACATTTCTAAGCTTTCTAATATGATATTCTTTTGACCTAATTCACCTTCTTGTGAAATACCAAACAAGCCAGGATTTGTAACAGAATGACCTGTTAAAATACCTTGTGTGATTTCTTTATTAAGTAGAACAAATCTTTCATCAGAGTTATTTAACTGAATAGGCGTTATTTGTGCTAACTGGTCTTGACCTTCACTAAATAAAAACATTACCGTTTCACCTTGAGCGCCTTGATAATCTGCTTTTAATTGTCTAATTACATCCTTCATCTCATCATCTGAAGGCACACCTGTCGTGAAATTAATTATCATAGATGGCATAAATCCGTTCTGAACTTGATTAAGGTGAAATGTAGATATTTCCCACTCTAAAGCAACCCAGTTGATACAAGATAAGTATTCAGGTTGACCATAATACTCGGCGCCTGGTCTGTATTCTTTTACATAAAGTATTTGTGAAGCTACAGGATTTTTAGGGTCGTAACAAGGATATTTAATCGGTGCGAATTTACGCAAGTTAGACCAGTCATTTGAATAGTAAACGTGTTTGTAGTCTTCGCTTAATCTTACTTTGTTTGCTGGTATGTAATTGATTTCAGCAATTTTACTTCTGTCTTTTGAGTAGATTATCTCTAAAGCAAAAGCACCAAATAGTTCTAAATCGTAAGCAGTTCTAAATACGATTTCATTTAAGTTCATATCGTTGTAAGGATTAGCTACAAATTGTGCTGCTACGCCATCTATGTTATTCAAATCCCAGCCATTACCGCCAATCATCATTGCTTTTCTTTTAAGAATAGCGTTGTGCTTAGCGCTTCTATTCATTAAAGATATAAGGTAATCAGGAAATAAATTATCTTCACCATATGAGATGTAGCCAGCTCTCATACATTTCTCTACATACTGAGGAGCATTTGATGAGTTAAAGTTGTGAACTACAAATTGTGTTGTTTTTTTATTATCTTCCATATCTTTTTTTTATTTTATAATCCTGTGAATACAGCAATTGTATCAGCATTACTTGCTGTATATACTTGTTGAGTGTATTCTGAATAAGTGCCTTCTATTTGTAATATACCTGTTTCAACTATTCCTAATGAACTTGTAAGACCTAAGTCATACTTACTTGTAGTTTGATACACGGTGTAGTCATACTGACCAGCAGGTGCATTAATAGTTGCTGTTGAGCCAGTCAAACTTGATGGCGAGCCGACTGATACGGTGAAAGCATCATAGTAGTTTGAAATCAAAGCACTATAATCATCACACGAAAAAGTATAGCTAATGAAACTATCTCTATTTAGTAAAACCCAAGTGTAGTTAGATGATACTAAATTAGGCGATTTTTCCTTCAGTGTTGCTACTATTGTTCGGCTTTGTGTCGTTGATAAGTATATCATTCTTTATAGTTGTTTTTGGTTTTTCAACATCAAATAAATCTGGTGCTATCTTAAATAAGTGAGGATAAAGTCCTTCAGGAATAAATTTACCTAACATATTTTTGTTTTCAAACGGAACGTAAATCTGACAATCTTCTAATCCTTGTTTTAGTTTCAATTTCATAATTGATATTCTTTTTGTATAATATATTTTTTACGTTCTTTTTCTAATTAAGCACAAAAAAACCCGCCATTAAGACGGGTAAAAAAGGTAGAATATGTAAAATCCTTTTTTTAGTTCGTAGTGATTACGATATCACGCTAAGAGCCGCAGTTGAACTTACTAAGTAAGCAGGAGCTGGTTCTTTACCCATAAAGGTAATTACAGCACCATTAAGGTCACCATAAGCTTTACCTAAACCTGGAGTTGAAGCAGAAACTCTCACTGGATTTTGATAACCCATTAAGTGATAAGTTCCGTTTTGTGACTTAACGATGATTCTCCACTTACCTTGACCTAATAATAAGATTTTGTTTCTTAAAGCAGCATCAAGTTTGTGCAAAGTGATAGATAAAGTTAATTCATAGAAACTTGTGCCGTTTTCTGTGCTGAACACGCCATTTTCAGTATATGAACCAGTCTCAATTTCTTGTTCAAAAGTATAGAAAGAAACCGTAGCACCAGAGAAAGTTCCGATGATGCTATCTTGATTCAATATCATAGACATAGAATCGCCATTCCACTCACCAATGTATACTTCTGATATCCCCGCAACTGAATCTCTACAGCCTAATGTATATCCGTTTGTTAATAAACACGCCATTGTATTTTGTTTTATTTTTTTTAGATTTAGGGTGGGCTTTTACACCCACCTATAATCTTGTATCTATGCTTTCAATTAAGAGTTTTTGATAACTACATATTGAGGGAAAGCTACCTGAGCACCAACTTTCAACTTAGCTCTGAAGTAAGTGATGTTGTCTCTGATGTCATACCAGAATTGGAAACCATCACCATTTCTTGCTTCACCGAATGAATCAGTTCCGAAGTAAAGGTTAGAAGATGGAGTCAATACCATTTCGTTTCTTCCGTTAAGACCTCTTGTTGCTACAACTCTAACGTTAGTGTTAGTGTAGTTCTCAAGAACGTAAGTGTGTTGCTGACCATCGTAAGATACGAAGTAGTTAGCATTTCTCAAAGCTCTCATCAAAGTTCTGAAGTTAGCGTGAGACATAAACAATGTTAAGTCATTAGCTTCTAATACGTCATTAGGAACAAGAGCAATCATTGAGTCTACTGCATCGATAGCTGTAGTTACGGTTAAAGCACCTGAGTAAGTTACACCAGTTACAACTGAGTTAGTTGCTGAAGTGTTTTCAAGGATTTCAAGAATACCATTGCAAAGTGCTAAGTTACCACCACCATAAGTAGAGTTTACAGAACCTTTCCAGAACATATCTTCTACTAATTGTCCGATTTTTTCTACTTTGTTAGCCAAGTAAAGTTGGTTGAATACTTCTGGTGCGAATTCGTTGTAAGAACCCTCACGAGCTAATTGACCAATCCAATATTGTTCGAATTCATCAACGCAAATTGATTCTTCTACTTTGATAGGACATACTTGAATATCTCTTTGAGTAAGAGTAGTTGAGCCTGCAGGAGTTACGGTTCCGCAACCGCCAGCTGCTGCTGTTAAAGAGTTTGTTAAGATGTTGATTGAATCAGCATATTTGATACCTGTTTGAACGCTGATGTAATCAAAAGTAGTTCCAACTAAAACCGACTCTTTCAATAAAATACCTGATAATTCATCAGTATATTTTGTTAAGTTTGCTAAATTTAATGTTGCCATTTTTTATACTTTATTTTTTTTTGGTTTTATACCTATTATCTATTCTTGCGAAGTTTCTCACGGATTGCCATAACGTCAACAGCGCCAACAGATTCTTTTTTTGTTTCTACTGATTTGAATTCAGCAGGTTCAACAGAAATTGCTTTCTTAGCAGGTTCAGCAGAAATAGCAGCAAGTTTTTGCTCCATAACTTTCTTGTCTTTGCCCATCTCTTCAAGCATCTTTTCCATTTTTTCAATTCTTTCCATCAATTTCTTCATTTCTTCTTCTTTTGATGGTTCACCTTCTTCAGATTTAACTTCTTCTTCTGGCATTTTCTCTTCGCCAGTATCTTCAGTCTTGTCTTCAGCGGCTTCAACTTCGATTTCAGTCTCAGATTCTTCGCTTTCAGAAGCAACAATAGCTTCAACTTTACCATTTACAACAGCGATTTTAACACCTGAATCAAGTGTATATTCGCCATCAGTTAAAGGTATGTTGTTACCATCTTGGTCTACCGTAAATACTTCAGAACCTACAACTAACTCCTCATCTGGTGAGGTAATCATTAAGTCACCAGCTTTAACTTCTGCGAATTTTACTTCGTTAGAAACTATTGCCTTAAGTTGCTCCTTAATCTTTTCAATTAATTTGGCTTTGCTCATACTAATTTTTTATTTTTTATATCTATAATAGATTTATAGTGTATTTTTTTCTAAATTTGATAAAAATACTTATCTTAGGCTACCACCTTCTCTGTATCTAACACCTGTGTCAATCAAAAATTTCCATATTGCGGCGCCTACTGAAGGCGTTTTGCCAATTTCCCACTCACCGAACTCATTCTCACCTGATGTCTTACAAACAGCATCGCCTGCTATAATTGATTTAAATGTTTCTTCTTCAATATCAAAGTAGGTATAATAAGAACCATCATTAAACTTAACAACAAGTTCTTTTGTGTCTTCAAAATACTTCATACGATTTACATTTGATGAATCAGCAACAAATACAGCACTAAATGACTTTTCATCTAACTCACCTAATTCTCTTAACTTATTTCTTGACCACCTTAAAGCCGCTCTACCACCCCAGCTCATATACATCAAATAGCCGCAATTTTCTGAAAATGAGGTAGATGTTTCTAAATCAACCTCGTGTCTTGAAAGATAAGAATACATACGCTTAATTGTTTGTAAAGAGATAGCCTCACCTTTTGCTAATTGATTAGCTCTTTGCTTACCCACAGGTGTGCCACAAGAACCCCAGCCGTTTTTCTCAGTCCATTCAAGAACTTTCTTAGCATTGTTTTTAACGCCATCAGGATAGTCAGCATATGATTCTAACTTAATCTCGTTAAAGATAGCTATAAGGTCATCTAAATCTAAATCATCAATACTTACTTCTTCATCTTGTTTTGCTAAACTAACAAGTTGTTGACCTAAAAGACCTTCAATAGAAAAGCCAAATTTACCATTACCTTTTACCTCATTCATCCAAAAGTCTTTATCTTCAATTTTAACTTTTATCATATAAGTTCCTACTGGCACTTCAAAGCCATATTTACGACTTTTATCATAAACAGGGTCTTCAACTATCCAGTCTTCAAGTATAAAGCCATTTACCATTTGATTAGAATGGTCTATGTTTATTCTACGATTAGAGCCATATTTGTTAAATTTCTCAACCATCTTAGCAATAGTTTCTTGAGTGAAAAGCACATAGTATTGTCCGTATTTATCATCTTCACGATAAATCTTCATATTAGGTATAATAGCAGGACCAACAATAATTTGTTTTTCATCATCAGCTTCTTTGAACGCCATAACTGATTTCTCTTCAGAAAATAACATACCTTTCATAACGATAGCTGGGTCTTCGACTAAGCTAATTAAAGATATACCTGTCTCATCATTTTCATCAACAACGATTTCATAAACCGGTAGTTTTTCTTTGTCTATTTTTTTAAGTTTTCCTTTCATATAGATTATTTATTTTATCTTAATATTGCTCTTTCTTCGATTACAGCAACTCTTTCTTGAACGCCTGTAATATCACCTTCTGTTACATATACTTTTATCGGTTGATTACCATTCTCACCCATAGCTGTTGTTTGACCTAAGCCAAAGAATTGATTAGGTGATAAAGTAGGTGGCATACCACCTTCACCGCCGCCTGCCGCACCTGGTGACGCAGGACTTGATGCTGATGGTGTTGTAGGCGCTGGTGATTTCTCAAACTTAGTTGAAGCTATCTTAATGATATTAGCCGCTGATGTAGCAATAGCGAATGCTAATGAAGCAATACCTGCTGGGTTAGGCACAGGACCTATAGCAACTGGCGATTGACTTAACGAACTTGTTACAGCCTTGAAACCATCAATAACAGCTAAACCTAATTGAAGTGCCTTGTTTACATTAAATTGTTGTTCTGCTGCTTTTTGTTCTTCAGCTGAACCTTTCTTTAAGTTAGCTCTCTTATTGTCGAATAGAGCATTAGATAAAGCAGTAACAGCAGACAAGCCTTTTTGAGCCATTTCAATATCATCTTGAACAGCCTTTAATTTAGCTTGACGTAATCTTTCTTGAGCATTTTGTTCTTGCTCTATATTTAATTGTCTGTATCTTTCTTTTATCTCATTCTTTTGAGCTTCAGTAAGTTCAGTGTCAGCAAGTTCAAGAGCCATTTGGTCTTGTAGAGCGATTTGCTCTTGCATATCTAACTTGATAAGATTATCAATCTGCTTAGCATCTAATAGACCAAAATCATTTATCTTTCTTTCATATTGCTCTATTTCAAAGTTAGTTCTATCTACTAATAACTGAGATGTAATAGCCGCATCTTCTGCTTTCTTTAAATTGTATTCTGCATCTAATGCTTCTATAGCCTTAAAAGCTTCAGCAGAAATTCTTTGTTGTTCTGCTGCATTATTTTTAGCAGCAGCAATATCAATCTCTGCTTGGTCTTGTATCAATTTTCTTTTAGCTAAGTATAATTGCTCATCTGATTCAGCATTTAAGATAGCCAGTTTGTCTTTTTCAATACGAGTTTTGTTAAGTTGGTCTAACTCACCTTTATTAAAGGCATCTTGACGCTCTTTTTGCTTATCAAGCATCTGTATTCTTTGTAACTCTAACTGGTCATCAGATATTTTAAGCTTTTTCTTATTATCTTGCTTAAATTTGAAGATTTCATTCTCAGCTTTTACCTCAGCATCTAATCTTGCTTGTGTGCCTTCTTTAGTTTTAGCAACTTCAAGAGCCAAAGCATCTTCTTTTTTCTTTAATTGTTCTTGTATAAGTTGTGCTTGCTTATCAGAAGCGGCTTTAGCAGCATCAACTTGTTTTTTATTAATTGCAGCATCTAAAGTCTCATTTTGAGTAACAAAAAACTTCTTAATTTCTAACTTAGAAGCCTCTAAATCTTTTACAGCTTGTGAATTTACACCATTTAGTCTTTTTGCCTCACTAATTGCAACATCAATCTTTCTAATTTCTTCTGCTTCAGTTACTTTTAACTGAGCCTTAGCTCTTTCGTTCTCATCTTTGATGTTTTTAATCTTCCAATCTCTTAGAGTATTAGCCGCTTTATTATTGGCATCTATAATTGCTCTTTGCTTTTGCTCTTCTATAGAAACAATAGCATCAGCATTTGCTTGATAGTCTTTCTTTCTTTGTTCTAAGTCTTTCTTTTGCTCATCAGTCAGCTCACCACCTGCTGCTTCTAACTCATTAAGAGCATCTATTTCAGCCTTAAGTGTTTCTTGAGTAGCTAATAATCTGTCTTTTTCAATATCAAAAGAGTTTTTATTTAAGCTATCTTTGATGCCTGCTTTTCTTTTATACTCAGCAATCTCATCATCAGTCATACCTTGAATATCTTTCAAGTGTTGTTGTTGAGCTTTAGCAGTAGCGTCTATTTCTGCTCTTTGAGTTTCGCCATTTTTCTTAGCAGCTTCAGCATTTTTCTCTTGTGCGTGAGTTGTTAAACCTAACCAGTCAGTTAGTTTCTGAAACATTTCAATAACAAAGCCAATAGCGGCTTTAATAGCATCTAACATCGGCTTTAATAAGCCTAATGAATCTAATAATTTGATTATACCTATAACAATAAGAGTTATAGCAGTAGCCAATAAGAATATAGGATTTGTAAGTAAAGCTTTACCTACAGACATAAATGTAGAACCTAAATTCTTTACACCATCCATAAGACCAGACATAGCACCTTTGATGCCAGCAAAACCAGTAACTAACTTACCATCTACAACTGGCGTAAATGCGTTTGTTAAACCTTCTAAACCTATCTTTGCTTTATCAAAGTCAAGGTTCATTACAGATTCTTTTAAAAGACCAAAAGAACCTGATAATCTCTCAATAGGCGTGCCTTCAAGAGTTCTTGTTTTGTCTTGTATATCACCTATTTTATCACGAGTTTCTGCTAATTGAGATGATGCCTTTGAAGCAGCACTTGCTAATTGGTCGAACTGAGGACCAGAATCAGCACCTAATTGTGCTTGTAGAGTATTAAGTTCTATTAATGACTTCTTTAATTCACCAAGTGATTTAGCCGCTTCAGCTGATTTTACCGCTGCGTCTATTTGTATTTGTATATTCTCTTTTGCCATCTAATTAGAATAGGTTTTTATATAATATACAAAGAGTATATTTTTTCTTATGACTTGAGAAGCAAGTTAATTTTTTCCCATCTCTCAAACCATTTAGGCTTTTCTTTAGTTTTTACACCTAAGCCTTTATCATTTATGTCAGCATTGCGCTTGAATTCAATAAAAACAGCGCTTTCCTCATCATAGAAAAGCGCTGTCTTGTCATCATTGTATAAAAGTTTTCTCACTCTTATTGTATAAAATTAATTATAAATTGTTCTATAATAGTTATAGTTATTTACAACCTCAATGTCTGATAGTGTTCTGTCCCAAAGGTTAAATACACCCATTTCACCATAGAATGAATATGGTTGATGAGGAATTCTTTGAGTATCACCCCTTTTACCTAAATATAAAGGTGTTGAATCAATTTCTAAAACATAAACATCTGTTCCAGTATCTGTTTTAACACCATCTACAAAGAAAGACCAAGATTGAGCATCTTGTTTATATACACATTGAATCCAATTACCAACACTGCTATTAAAGCTATAGTTTATTGTATGATATCTATAATCACCACCTGATTGATGGCCCCAATATGCATTCTCTTTATTTATTTGAAATGAATAATTCTTTGGTCTAAATAACTCATCTGGATTCCACTTACCATAGATACCTTGTGTCTCGAGACCGATTCCAGGAAGCGGTGAGTTTGGAAAAGTTGGGTCACCAGTGTTATACATAGAAGATACTTTTATCCAACATTCAATAGTTATGTTCCAACCAGAAACATCAATAGATGATTTATCAGTTATTGTGGCATATGACAATGTTGCTGAGCCAAGACCAGTTGTTTGGTCTATTGCTGGCGTAAACATAAATGAGTTACTATTAGGACCTAATGTAACAGAGTTAAAAGAAGCTTTATTGTCATTTGACGAAAGGTCATACCAAAAATCAAGACTAAGATTGTTTGATGTTGGATTTGAAGCATCAAGTGCTATTCTATTTCCTATAAAACCTTGTGGTCTTAATGTTGCTTCTGAAATTATATCGTTTCTAATTAGCATAATCTATATTTATATTTTTGTTACTGAGTAGTTTATCGTCCAGTTAATTGTTTTACTTGTTTCACCTATGACAATAATCTTAGGTGTGCCACTATCTAAGATAATGTGTGATGTTGCTGTTGAAAAGCCTGACTTTTCATAAACATCAGTTGTTGATATTTGACTTACGGTTCCACCATTATTAGCAAATACACTAAACAATTGTGAGCCATATGCAAGTTTATTTGTGTTATCCCAAGCAGCAACCGTAGCCTCAATTGTATAAGTTGAATAAGTTCCCATTGAAAGTGTAGCTACTGAAGTAGTAGCACCATTTGTTGTTTGAACAGAAGCCGATGTAGGCAAAGGTAAAGAATCAATAGCAGCAAAGCTATTGTTAATCTTAGTTCTGGCTTGTAAACCAGTGTCTCCGTTATTTATTTGTGTTAAACTCATTTTGTTTTATATTGTTTTTTTAACTATCTTTCCATACATCGTCATCTTGCCACTCACCTAAATCATCCCAAACACCTGTTGTTAAAATCCAAGCATCTACGACTATTGGCGTAAGAGCAATTGGCTGTAGCCAAGAACCGTTTTGTGGCTCAGTTATAGCAAGGCTATTAGCAATTGCTTGTAGCCAAGAACCATTTATTGGTTGATAAACACCTAAAGCAAATGCTATCGATTGTTCCCAAGAACCATTTATAGGCTCAGTTTGACCTAAATAAACAGAAATTGCTTGTAGATACGAACCATTTATAGGCTGAGTAATTCCATATTGTAATGCCCACTCTTGAGCCCAGTTGCCATTTATTGGTTGCATAGTTCTTTATGACTTTTTATATAATATACTATTTGCATTTTTTTCTTAAATGATTATAAATTTTCTGTTAATATGTATTTCTTGATAATGTAGTTTGAAATGTGTTTATAGCCGTCATATAAGCAGTAGATTGAGTTGAACTCATCTTTAGACCAAGTGTTCCAAAAGCAAATGTGCCATTACCAAATGAGTTGTCATCACTTCTACAACCATATGTAAAATTATTTGATTCAACACCACCGCCATAGGCTATAGAGTTTATCAAAGAACCATTATAGTAACCATACATTGTGCCACTATCTGCGACCAATAAGCCTAAGCCATAAACACCGGAAGCATCAGTTACAACGTCAACATAAGTATCACCCCACTCTAAATAGGCTGTATTACCAAGATTTGTAAAAGCAAAGGATCTTTTTGAACCATCACCAGAGTAAGCACCTATCGCCGCAGTTGTTGTTTCTCTTTGGCTTAAATAAAAACCGTAATGAGCGCTATTTAATGTAGTGTTATCATTCATATTAAATCCAGTGTCAAATTTAGTATCTGTGCCATTGCCAACTATACCATTTGAGTTATGTGTCCAGCTACCACTAAATGTTCCTGTGAAGTTTGAACTAATTAAGTTTTGCTTTTGAGCCGCAGCAGATGAACCAATAAACGGATAAGCCGCCTTAACTATTGTGCCAAATATACCAGCCGACTTCATATCTAAAACAAGTTGATTGCCAGCAGATATCTCTGTTGAGCTCAATGAACCACCAGCACCTTCAACCCTTGTTTTATATGCTTCAAAATCAGCATCAAGAGCTGGTGCTGGTGGAGCCGAAGCAACTGGCATATTTATAAAGTTGTTCTTATAAGTTATCCACATATTATCACCATCATAAGTTCCTTGTAGCGTAAATGAACCAGTAAGACCAGAACCAGTTGAGCCGATAGTTGTTAAATCACTACTTAATATATTATAATTAGAATAAGTGCCAAGATTTAGTGAATAAGTTCCAGCATTTACCATAAAGTTATATAAGCCATAATTAGCATTAGAGTATTCTAACTTAGTATTACCGGTTAAATTATACCTAATGACATTATCTGTTGCTAAACTTTGTGTATAGGTTCCAGAGACCGAGTAACTCGCAAAATTAAAGCCGCCTATTTCAACACCATTTATTTTCATTTACATATATTATTTTTATATTTCAATCCAAGTTTTATCAGGTTCAAATCTAATTACAAAAGGATTAACTATATCATAAGCATAGCCTATAACGCGATAAACACCTTGAGTTGCGCCATAGTAAGTTGGTTTTTGTCCGTCTATACAACCTCTTGTATTGTAGCCAGGTATATTTTCTGGCATTAAATATAATGGTGAGCCATTAGCAATATCACCATAGCAATAACCACCAAACGGAAAAGTTCCTGGCGCATAATAACCTTTTAGTAAAATGTCTATTTGAGTTCCGCTTTGTGTTGATGATATTGTAGAGGCACTTGCTGCTGTGAGTGATATACCTAATTGATTTTGGCCGCTTATCCATCTATATGGTTCAACATAATCACCATCGGATGAAGCAACATACCATACACCTGTATTTATGTCTGAACCAAGTGGTGCGCTTTTACAATAAAGAACTTGACCTAAGCCAACATCTTCACCTATCACACCTACTATTGTTTCACCTACATATCTTCCTTGTTCGTTTGCCATATTTTTTATTTATTTTATGCGAAATAACTATTTAAGTTTGTTGAACTCTGTAAATTAGAGATATAAGTATTAGAGCCAGACAAATTAACTACACCAGTCGCTTGAAAATTACCAGTAACCGCTGTTGTTGAACTAAATGTAGCTCTTGAAGCAAATATAGTCATCGTATTAAAATATGACTGAGTTGCTGACACCGTAATAGTAGGACCACCTAAACTTGTTGATTGAGTTGAACTGATACTTACCGTGCCAGCAGTCACCTGAAATCTTGATTTTGTATTTACCTCAAATGTTCCATTAGCATAACTTATCGTTCCTGATATAGTTTGCGAAGGCGAAGACACACTATAAGTTGTTGCTATAATACTAAAACTTCTACTATTGAAAGAAGCCGTTCCTAAAAATATAGTGTCTTTAGCAGCAACGCTATATGTGGTAGCATTTATATTTACACCACCACCAAGAACACTCACCGTGCCAGAACTTATTGTTGTGTTATCACCAAGTATTTCCACATTACCATTAGCGGTTACATCACCTGTAAATGTTGAATTACCGACATTACTGAAAGTTGAAGTTACTAATACAGGCGCTGTAAAGTTTGTATTACCTGAGAAGTTAGATACTGAACTTACGTTTGTAAGTGTTGAACTTACATCTAATCTTGGACCTGCTATACTTGCCGTTGAAACGATTTGAGTATATGGACTGACGATTTTAGTTCTATCCTTAGCCATATAAATAGTATTATTATCATACATATTTACATTATCAGCCATCACAATAGAGTTTGAAGCTGTATAACCGACATTTACATTTGAGCCGAATACGGTAGCATTATTACTTTGTATATTTGAATTTGTTCCTTGTATAAAGATGTCTTTTATTGCTGAAAAAGTAGGATTAGAAATAGTGTTGTAATCACCAATAATAAAAACTCTTTCGGTTGTTACCGATGAGAAGCTTTCACCAGATTGATAAGGCCTTGTGATAATATTATTTGAACCGAATAAGTGAGTATTCTTTGTGTTGTTGTCAATAGAGTTGTTATCTCCATAAACAAAGCCAATACCACTATGAGTATTACCTGAACCGAATACAAACTTTGATTGAGTATCTGTTGAGTTTTGTAAAAGTAAGTTATTATCACCAACAACACTTGATTTAGAAACAGCGGCTTCAATTTGATTATTATTACCGATAACACTTGTTCCTTCTGATGATATTGTATTGCCATTACCTACAACTATTGACCTACCTGATACATTATTATCTCTACCGGTTACAACAGCACCAGAAGCATAAACATTATTTCTTGGTGTTGTTAATGAACCAGGTCTTAAACTGATATCACGAATAGTTGTATTAACAGATTCACCTATATTAATACCTGATATATTCCACCACCAAGGTCTTCTTATAGACTTTCTTGGTATAGTGATGAATTTAGTTTTAATTAACTCAACCTTAGTCAATTTTTCCATTGTTGGATCATAACCTTCAATCTTATTAATCTTGTAATACTGATTATTGATATAGATTTTGTCGTTAAACTTAAAGTTAGCAATATCAGCCGCTGTTAAATAAAAGTTTGCTTTAATTATTCTTGAATCACTATCACTAATCTCATTCAACATATTAGACCAATACATTTCATAAAGATTATCATTAGTTGTATAACTTTGAGGATAATAAGCACCTACTATTTGACCGAAGTTTATATCGTAAGAAGGTAATTGAGGATGGTCGTAGTGTCCTAAGTAAGGATAAGCTCTAAATCTTGTGCTTTCAAATTGCCAAGTTAAGTTTTCATCTAAGCCAACTAAACCTTTAAGAGGCGTTACGGTTCCACCGACAGCAGCACCTGAGCCTACTTGGTCAAAAGGTATATCAATAACAATAGTTTTGTTATTTACAACTTCTAAAACTTGAAAATTAGCTTGAAGCATCGGCTTTAAGACACCATTATCATTTTGACGAACTTGTATGTAGTCACCTACATTAAAAGAATGTATAGCATTGCCGAATCCTTGAGACGTTAATTGAGTATAAGCATTATAAGCACCACCATTACGCCACTGATAATCACCATAAACCCAAGTATTATTAGTTGATGAACTAAATCTTGTAAGTATTCTTATGTTGTGGTCTGTAAAATCTTGTGGCTGAGTTTGTCTTGCTTTTACTATTTTTGGTATAGCAAACTTAGTAGCCGTATTATTGTTGTAGATACCTATAATTGGCGTTGGTGAGAATATAGGCTCAACTTTTTTTTCACCAGATATAAAGTCATTATCAATATAATAATCATACTCACCATAATTGATATCACCAGTTATAGTTTTGTAGTCTTCGTTGTAGAAATCTTTATCATCTTTATACTTAAGAATAGTTTTCTTATTTTGAGTTTCACCTAAGATTTGTTCTTCTATTGCTTGTGATATATCTAACTTATAAGTCCAGTCTTTAATCTCTCCAGTAGCATAATAATCATCACGAGGTTCTATGATAAGTGTTTTTTCGTAATCTTTACTTGGTTCAACAATAAGGTTAAACATCTTGATTATAGATGATACAAAATCTTTTTGTTTTATATTTGAAGGTATAATCGAGTTATACGATATTTGTTCGTTTGAATTTACAACAGGTGTTAAGTTATTCCATAATCTATTTGTTCCACCAAACGTGATTAAAGTTTTACCAGCGGCTAATGTTCCGAAAGTTCCAGGAGGATTAGGCGAGTTAACCGTTACTACGCCAGCAGATACTAATCTATTCATCGGACAAGAATACTGAACTTCAACCCATACTTTTTCACCAGGATATAACTTACGAGTATGAACAGCTGAATTATCAGTAAGTATATCTGTTGTGATTTGACCTTTAACGGTTCTAAAACCATTTAAAGTAGAACCATTAGAGTATTGTATATTAGGTATCTCAGCTGCTAAAAATCTTTTTGGAAAAACAGAGCCACCGATAGGTATAACTTGACCACCTAATGGATTATCTGTCGTAGGTGATACCGTAGCACCGGTTACTGGATTACGACTACGTTTAAAAGCAATCCATATATTCGGTTGAAAAGGTGTGTATGTTGTTGTTGTGCCATAACCAGCAGAACCTTGACCTGTTGGTATAGCAGGAAATGTTATGTCAAAATTACAAGTAAAACTTGAAGCGGGAAAATTAGAAGGCGCTACATAATCAAAAGTCGTTGTATTGTAAAGATTATCAGGGTCGCCATTTGGTGATGCTTCATCTGTAAAAGGAATCTTACCTTGAAACATCTTATATGAAAGAGTGTTCGGTGCTGACTGAGGACCATAAGGACCAGGTTGTTGAATATATTGAGGAAGTGTTGTGCTTGGTTGTAATTGTCTTACTGAGAAAGAAGCCGTTGTTCCAGCCGTAGCACTTCTACTTTGAGTAAAGCCAATAGTAAATCTATCAGAAGCAGTATTCACATCTCTTGTAATCTTAGCTTTGTTAAAAGGAATGTATAAATCCTTAAACATATCACCATTTAAGAAGTTTGATTGATAAGAATAATTAGCATTAGCAAAGATTTTATCCCAAATATACTTTACGTTTGTCGCTGGAAACATTTCACCAGTTGATACATAAGTTTTGTAAGCGGTAGACCAACCATTTATATCACCAAGCTCCCAATCTTGTCCGTAATCGATAAGAGGATAGTAATAACCATTGTTCCAAGAAGCTGTCCAAGACTGAACTATGTTTGCTGCCGTCCAATCGTGATTTAATTCACTAAAATTTAAGTCAGTTAAGTTAGAATCACCTAATAGTTTATAGAAATTATCATTATCAGCATAGATAACAACTTCTAACTCACCCATTTGAGTAGACCTATTTAAATAAACTTTACGAAGTTGTAAATAACCTTCAATAACAGGCAAAGTATCAACTAAAATCCAACATTTTGCTTTTTTGTTTGGATTAAATGTTGCTGGCTCAGCGGCTAAATCAGATATATCACCGAATGCTTGTCTGTTATTAGCAGTTTCAGGTAATTTTATTGTTTTAGAAAACGATGAATTACGAGCCGCTATATCAGCAATATCAGCAACATTGTATGTTAAACTGATAGGTTCTTCTTTGTAGGCGTCTAACGACCATTTTACGCCATTTATATCAACTATAATTTCAAATCTCATTATTCATTCTGTAAGTTTAAGTCATTAGCCATACGATAATTAAGAACGAGATTAAATACTTGATTACGCATATAAGTTTTTGTCTCGTAATTACTATCAGTAAGAATGATAGGTAGTTTATATCCACCAGAAGCAATACCTGATGACTGAGTATTGCCTAATACATATACCTCTGGTGATGTTAATAACTCTTCAAGCCATATACTTTCATTTTCTGTAATCCAGTTTGAGTTGGCTGTATATTTTGTATTAACATCTTGTGAAAGTATTGCTTGTCCTCTATCACCTACTTGATAATTCCAAGCAAGGTCTTTTTGATATTCAGTTCTTTTTATATCGATTTGCTTTTTATTATCAAGTGTAAAATTAAAGTAATCAAAGCCACCTCTTCTGTTTAAGAAACAAACACGAGTTTTAGTATATGATGAACAAGTTCTATCTACTTTGAAATAAGCATACTCTGAACCTCTTGACCAAGATTGACCTGGCTCATCAGGTGGTATATTTAAGAAACATCTATAAGTATCAACATTAGACATCGTAATACCTATATTAGAAAGGTTCTTTGGTCCGATACCGAAGTCTTGTCTCATATAAGTATTTGATGCTGATAATGAGATGTGTGATGTTGTGCCGAATAACTGGTTGCCATTAGTATCATACAAATCTATACCCATACGCCAGTTTATTATATTGTTTGAAGAAAGAATAAATGATATAGTTTGATAGTCATCTTCTTGAACTTTTACATAATCTGGTTGATTAGTTAAAAAGTTAGCATTAGTGGCCGGCCAAATCATATACTCAAGAAAGTTTCTATTATTTTCTTGATATTGTTTTGTTCCAGGCCAAGTATAAAAAGCAGAGGATGTGCCACTATATTTTGAAACTAAATCAACAGAACCTGCTTCGTTAGCAAGTGGTGTTGAAACGTTAAATGTTTTATTTGTTTTTATTGAATAAGTATTTACTATGGCTGTAACCGAGCAAGTGCCATCATAACCAGGATTATAGTTTTTATTATCTTTGTTAATTGTGATTGTATCATTAACTGAAAGGTCGTGTGCTACTGAAAAAGTAAAACCTAAATTACCGGTTACATTTATCGTATCAGTAAAATTTAAATTAGGATTATATTCGCAACCATATTTTATTTGATATGCTAATAAACTACTTGCTACTGGCTCAAACCTTGAGATATAAGGATTGATATTATAAACAAAAAACGATTTTAATAATCTATTTGGCGTGAACAAGCCATTACCACCATCAGGACGAGGTGGCACTCTATAAGTTCCTATTGTTGAGTAGGTAGAAGTAGCAAATGGTTCTTTCTTCCAAATAGGAGTAAAAATATATTTGAAATCAGTTAAACCTGAACTCGTTGAATCTGTTCGCATCCACAATTCAGCCATTGATGGTGCTAAAGTTGGTGGATTTGTTAAAATTGAAACTGATACTGGCATCTTTTCTTATCTTTTGTTTTTAATAATATACAACTATTACTTTTTTCTTATGGCTTAATTAAGAAAACACCTCTTGCTATGGCAGTCATATCTTCAACTGCTGCTTCAGTTAATAGCCTTTTTTGTAACGATTGTAATTTGCGTAGTGACTTCTTTATTACATTAGTAGGTTTTATACCATTCTTACTTATACCTCTTGCTATAATAAATGCTCTTGCTTTGTCTGATATAAAACGACCTTTCTTATCTCTAAACTTTTGTAAGCCTCTTATCTTAGCCCATTTCATTATAGGCTCATAAGGTGGTTGTTTAGCACCTTTTTCACGACCTTGGTCTACAAACTCTAAATACTCAGGTGCTTTTATACCTATAGAAATCATATCAAGAGCTTCAACTAATTCATAGTCGATGTTCTTAGCCAAATAGCCAGTGGCGACTTTATCAGCATCTTTAAGTTGTTGTATAATTTCAACAACAAGTGCTTCGCCATATTTTTCCATTGCTGCCTTAAGAGCATCATAATCATTTTTTGCCATCTTCTTTCTTTAATTTACCTTCTATATCACCACCTTCAATAGCTATACCTTGTGCTATTGCTTTCTTTTTTGCTTCTGGTCCTGTGTAGCACTTACCTGAGTCACCCCACTTAAAGCCATCTTTACCTTCTATTTGACATCTTTTTACTGGCATAGTTGTAGTTTATTTTTTAATTCACATAAGTATATGACGTATTGATATTGTTGATAAATCCTGTGCTTCTTGTTAAGGTCACACTATCACCTACTAATACTCTTTTATTTGCTAAGTTTATATCTCTTAACTCTGTATTAACAATTCCTGTCTCACCAGTTATTGTTATATTCACTGGCACAGATGGTGTTATAGACATAATAACATTATCAATTGAAGGATAAGTGCTACTTTGTAAGCTACCGAATACATAGTTGTTATCTGGCGATAGTCTTAAATAAGAAGCATTAGATGATGTGCCTACAATAGTTATAGTTCTAAAACCAATTAATTGAACGTTTGAGGCTGTAATAGTTCCTCCACTGCTTATTATTGAAGCTGTTGAATATTGATTATAAGAGCTACTTATGATTGGCGCAGATATATTAAGAAAAGATGTAGATAAGCCTTTTGGAAACGAGTGTCTTTTTTCTTGATAAGGCATAGTTTGACCTACCTGACCAGGTGTGAATAAGCTAACTGAAGCCCAAGTAAAATTTTCACTCATAATTAAAGTGTCTGTTCCATCTAATACCTGTCCTTGTGAACTTATACCTGTTTGTGTAGTCATTAAAGGCAAGCCTGACCAAGTTCCTGCACCTGTAAAGTTTGGTCTTTGTAAAAACTCAATAGTTGAACCAGAAGCGCCTGATAGTCTAATACCGCCACTTGGTATGCTGTAATTTGTCGTTGATGGTATATCATATACGAAGTGTGATTGACCCCACGAGCCATTAGTATGTGTTATTGTTGCAGCATTAGACCTTATATAAACTTTGTTAGGTGCTATTAAATTAAGGTTTGCTGGTGGTGTAAATGATGTGACATTCCAGAGTGTAATATCACCACCGTTAAAGATACCATTTAATCCAAAAGTAATACTCGAGCCGCTAAACGTAGCACCATCAATAAGAGATACGGTTCCTGAAGGACATTGTATTAAAAAACCGGTGCTAAACGTAAAGCCATTTGATGTCAAGAATGCCTGTTGTGTTGGAAAGAGGTTGAACTGCGTTACCGTTAAACCAGAAATTTTTAAATTTCTTTGAACAATTAGAGAGGCGGTTGCTTGGCTCACACTATTTACTAAATTACCTAAGTTTATAGTAGAAGTAACTGCAGCAAAAGATAAAGTTGCGCCATAAGAAGGATTAACTTCAAGACCAACTAAACTTGGCGTGTTATAACCTATTGGTATTGTTAAATTTCCAGACGTAGCACCAAGCACAATATAATCACCAGCAACAGGAACACCTGATGGTTCCCAAGTTCCTCCTACGTTAAAGTTTCCACCTGTTGATATTACCGTTTTAATAGCCATTATGATTTAGTTATTTTTATAGCAAGATTTACTCTTGTTAAAGTTGATGCGGAATCAACGTTGAAAGTAATTATATCACCAGCATTTACCGATGTTGTCCAAGTTGATAAACTATTGTCTTCGTTTTTTATAGATGAAGAAAGTGTTGGCTTTTCTGTTCCAGCAATACTATCAAGTGAAGAAGGTGGATAAGTAGCATAATCATCTTTCCAAACATCTACTACTATTGAGCCAACTTGGTCGGCCAATATAGTCCAACCTGTAATAGTTCCAGAGTAAGGTATTTGAATAGAACTTTTTACACCTGTTGTTATAGTTGTGCCAGCGCCATCAAGAACTATTCCTATTGAGCCAGTTGTTGAACCAGCTGGTGTTGTTCCTGATGTTCCATTAACACCAGAGGTTCCTGAGGTTCCATCTAAGCCATCTTGAGCAATTACCGTCCAAGTAGGATTTGGAGTAGAATACTGAGTAACTGCCCAAACATACGACTTTTTATCAGTTGTATTGTAATATGCGGTATTGATACTTGGTGAACCAGGAGGACTTGAGAAAGTTCCACCCCATAGTAAAGATATACCTGACGTTCCTGATGTTCCTGCTGTTCCAGATATACCACTTGTTCCTGATGTGCCAGAGACCGATGAAGTGGCTATAATTTTACCAGTTGAATCAGTTGCCAATAAAGATGAGGTAATACCTAGTATTTGTAATGTTCCACTTAATATAGAAGCACCGTCAGAAATACTAACATAAGCACCTAAATTAATTTCACCAGAAGCAGTCGCAAAAGCAATATACGGATAGCCATTGCCTGCCACGATTGAATAGGTTCCGACATTATTTCCATTAGCCAATACTTGTTCTAATGTTTGAGAACCTCCACCACCTTCAATCCAAGATGTTGAACCATCACTATTTATACCAAGCACATAACCAGCAGTTGCGCCAGGCGTGAAACTTAGTTGATTATCTACTTTTATGTTATAAACTGAATAAGTCATATTTTTTATATATTAA
>JACCDU010672052.1_pt1 | contig 32965 bp, 29 predicted proteins | sample 7446081 | NCBI WGS metagenome assembly JACCDU01 (sample SAMN15323447, study PRJNA562643) | freshwater metagenome | isolation source: river surface water | place: USA:Blue River Watershed | collected 2017-08-17
TCATGCGGATATGTTAAATTTTTGCTGAGCAAAGATAGGAGTTTTAGTCAAAAGGCGTGGCTCTTGGATGCCCCGATTTTTGAAAAATATTACCTTGTTGGATATAAAGTCCACTTTCAAAATTATTTGTGTACAATTGACCCGTTCCCAAACCTTGCGGTAATGGATTATTGAACTCCGCCGTAAATTGCGCAATCGCTTGGAGGCCAATGTTCGATTCCAAGGCAGACGTAATCCACCAAGCGATTCCTTGTGCTTCGGCAGCCTCGATCCAAAGTTTTGTAGCGTGAAATCCACCCAACAAACTAGGTTTTAGAATGATGTATGGAGGTTTTATTACATTGAGTAATTCCTCCCGCTTTTCCATGCCGATCAACTCTTCATCCAACGCGATGGGTAAGATGTTTTGGGTACACAACTCATGCATCGCCTCCCATTGGCCCGCGCGAATAGGTTGTTCGATGGAATGTAAGTCAAATTGAGCCAGACGTTCTAATTTTTCTGTAGCTTCCGAAACGGGAAAGGCGCCATTCGCATCTACACGGATGCTTAAGTCAGAAGCGGAATAACGAGTACGTATTTCACGCAAAATATCAATTTCTTGTTCAAAATCGATGGCGCCAATTTTCAATTTAAGGCAATTATAGCCAGCGGCTAATTTGGCATCAATTTGCTCGCGCATGAACGAAGGATTTCCCATCCAGATTAATCCATTGATCGGAATAGGAGCTTCTTGGGTAGAAAAGGAATTGTTGAAATATTGTCCATGTCCACCTTGCATCCAATCCAATAAGGCCATTTCCAAGGCCATCCGCAAGGAAGGAAATGAGAAGGGGATGTTTTCCAGATACGCTGGAATTTCCGCGATGGTAAGGGGTAATTTAGGTAATTGTTTAATAAACATTTGAAATGAAGCCGTACAATCTTCTTCAAATTCCGGGCTTAAACCGCGCAGGGGACCTGCTTCGCCGATTCCCGAGCGTCCATCTTGTTCGATATGAATAAAGTAACTCGTCTTCTGTGTTAGAACACCTCGGGATGTTCCTGCTTCAAAATGGAAATTGAGTGTATGGGATTTCAATTGAATCATGTCCGCAAGTTATTATTTTCTATTGATTTGTTTATTTAGTAGTTTTAAGGAATGATTAAACGCTTGCTTTTTTATTTATTATCGGAGTTATATGGCCTGATTACTTCCTGCCGGAATTGGTTATATGATCATACGTATTTCGACAGCAAGCATGTTGGCCAACCGAAAACAATCATCATCGGTAACCTCGCCGTTGGGGGCACAGGAAAGAGCCCATTTGTGGCTTATTTAGTTCAGCATTGGCCTTTTCAGGAACGATTAGGGATATTGAGTCGGGGCTATGGGCGTAAAACCAAAGGCTTTCGTTGGGTGGAATCTAGCTCCAAAGCATCTGAAGTGGGCGATGAACCGTTGGCTTATAAACAACTCATGCCGGAAACCACCGTCGTCGTTTGTGAAAAACGAGTTGTGGGGGTAGAAAAATTACAACAGGATATCGACACCTTATTTTTGGATGATGCCTTTCAGCATCGCGCGATTCAAGGGGATGTGAATTTACTATGCACGACTTACGATAAGCCTTTTTTTACGGATAAATTAATGCCTTTGGGGAGGTTGCGAGAGTCGATTGCGGGTGTTCGGCGCGCCCAGGCCATTATCGTAAATCGTTGTCCATCCATGTTAGCTGAGGCGAAACAAACAGCTTTTGAATCCTTTGGTCTGCCTGTATTTTACACACGTGTGAGTTATGGAAATCCAATAGGACCTAATTCTACTGCAATCAAAAAATGGCACCTCGTGGCAGGAATTGCCGATCCGATGCCTTTTTTCAAACAAGCTAAAAGTTTAGGAGATATTATTAATCAGGAGTCCTACGCCGATCATTATGCCTTTCAAACAGCTGATTTTCAGTATTGGGAATACATTGCGAAGCAATGCCAAGAGGATACGGGAATTTTGACGACGCACAAGGATTTTATGCGTTTCCAAGAACATTTGGCAGATTATCCACATTTAGCAGCACACTTATATTACCTACCCATGCAAATGGAATTTGTGTCACATGAAGCGGAATTTTGGACTTGGTTGACCCAAAGCCTCAAGCGCTAAACATTATTTAATTACCTTTGCGCTGTGAAAATGCGGTCGATTTACCAACTTATTGTTTTTCTGTTGCTAGCCTTGCAGGGGTTTAGTCAAATTACCAATGGGCAAATGGGTGCTTACGATCCTGCCAATGCCGGTTTTCCAGATCCGAAAACACAGAAGAAAGGTGGCCAACAAACTTCGAATAAATCAGGTAGGGCTGCCTTGGATGATTCAACCAAACAAATCTATGGCCCGCAAACGGTACATTATTTTTTAGAATCGGATGCTGTAAATAGTGAAGTGGTTCAACGCCGCATTGATACAACGTTGACGCTATTACATCGCTATTTGTATCAAGAACGTGATGGTTTTCTATCCGCGAATTTAGGGAATCAAGGAACAGCTTATCGGGATATTTTTACCAAGGCTCCCAAGGCTATTGGTACGCAAATGGGCTATAATGCCTATGTGCCCTATGCATTTCAAGCGGACCAAATTCGATACTATCAAACTAAATCGCCCTATTCGGATGTGACCTATAATCTGGGTGCCGGTGGTCAAACTAATTTGAATTTTGCCTTTGCTCGAAATGTGGATTCTTTGTGGAATGTGGGGCTTGAAATCCAACGATTGGTTGCGGATAAGAATTTAACAGATGCCGCGTTTAAATCGGGGGATCAAAGTTTAACCGGCCAATGGGGCGTTTTATTGCACACCAATTTTACTTCGCGTAACAAGCGGTATCGATTATTGGGGCACATCAATTATTTTGATCAAGGGACAAATGACCAAGGGGGAATTAAATTATCGACGGGTCAAACACCCGCCGCTGCATTGAAATACATTGATAATACAGCTTTATTATCGGACTCCAAAACGCAGTCCAACGACCAGTTTCTGAAACTACACCTTTATCACGAGTTCATTGGATTTAAGGGATTGCAATTATTTCAGCGATTGGATTTGGAAACGCGAAAGGTGAAATACAGAGATTTGGCTTTTCAGACGAATTTAGCTGCAGGATTCTATCCTCGAACATATATCAATTACATTCAAGCGCCAACGAGTGATTCGCTTTATAATGAAAATCAATGGCGCTCGTACAGCCACCAAACAGGTATTAAGGGGATTTACCGACAGTTTACTTATCGCGCCCATGTCAAGCAGCGGTACTGGTCGGTCTATAATCCCTTAAACACGACGACCTTAGATAAATTAGAAAATTATGTGGGTTTATGGTTACGCCAACAAGTTGGTAAAAACCTTGATTTTCAGGCTGAAGGGGAGTATTTGATTGGTTCTGATTATTTGATGAAGGCTTCGTTGAGTTCGCCATGGTTTTGGGCAAATTACCAACGGACTTCTGTGAGTCCTACTTTGGCCAATCAATGGATGTATAATACTTCGTATCGATGGAAAAATGATTTTGCTAACATTGAGTTCGATCAATTAGCCGGAGGGATTGAGGTAAATACCAAGCATTTTTATGTGAAGCCATCGGTGACCATTCAACGCATTGGTTCTTGGGTATATTATGATAGTCTTGGAACAGCGACACAAGCTCGCGAGGCCATTGCTATTTTCCGTACTTCAATTGCTTTGGGTGGTAATTTTGGTCGCTTCGAATGGCAATCGAATGTACATGCAACTACGCAAACGGGTCCTGATGTTATGCGTATGCCGAAGTTAGTCGCCAATGCTAATTTCGCCTTGAATGTTCAATACAAGAAATTGCTTTATATGCAGTTTGGGATAGATGTGATCGGGCAGTCGGCGTATTATGGAGATACGTACCAGCCGGCCATTCAACAATATTACCTCCAAAATCGCTACGAATTACCTGCTTTTGTGCAGGTTGATCCTTATGTTTCCTTGCGAATTAATCGGGTTCGTTTGTTCTTTAAAATGGCAAATGCGACCCAAGGATTGTTGACAGATAATTATTATTCGGCATATCTGTATCCTGCGATGAGTCGGGGCTTTGCTTATGGGGTAAAGTGGCTTTTATTTGATTAATTTTTGATAAGTTTGTAGGGTATTCAAAAACCTATCAAACATGAAAATGTCGAGTCGCCGTGCCTGGTTAAAAGGAATGACATTAGCCGCCCTGGGAACCGTTACCTATTATGATTTGTCGGCCAAATCCAAACCCATTTCACTTTCATTAAGTCTTGCAGAGGAAGATGTTCTTAATCGCTGGATGGGTGGTATTATCCCTGAATCTTCGATTCCGGGAGCTGTCAGTTTAGGTGTCCCTACCTTCGTTAAAACGATGTTGAAAGATTGTTATGAGCCCAAAGCACAGCAAATTTTTCGCAGCGTTTTGGGTCAAATACCAAGCTTGTACAAAGGAGATTGGTCGCAAGCGAGTGGTCCTGCTTTGGAAGCGTTTTTGTTTGAATTAGAACAAGGAAAACATGGTGCCGATGCGCAGAAATCCATGTCGACTTTGAAGGGGTTGACGATTCAAGGGTATGTGACGACTGAATATGTCATGGTAAATCATTTAAATTATCAAATGGCGCCCGGATTTTGGAATCCTTGCGTGCCGGTTAACAAATAAGCGATGGAAATTTTAAAACATGCAGAGAAGCGTACCTATGGTGCGATTGTAATCGGTTCGGGTATCGCAGGTGGATGGGCTGCCAAAGAATTTTGTGACAAAGGAATTAAAACCTTGGTGCTGGAAAGAGGCCGCAAGGTGACACATAATGAAGATTATCCTACGACGTTGATGAGTCCATGGGAATTTGAACATCGTGGGCGATTAACGCAAGCAGAAATCGCTGCCAATCCTATCGTGAGTAAATGCTATGCTTTCCGAGAAGATGCGAAGCATTTCATGGTGAAGGACGTGGAACATCCTTATGAACAAGATAAGCCTTTTGATTGGATTCGGGGCTATCAGGTGGGAGGTAAGTCCTTGTTATGGGCGCGCCAAACGCAACGCTGGTCCCAATTGGATTTTGATGGTCCTGCACGCGATGGTTTTGCGACGCCATGGCCTATTAATTACAAAGACATTGATCCTTGGTATTCCTATGTGGAGCATTTTGCTGGAATATCAGGAAATAAAGATGGATTGGATTCTTTGCCAGATGGCGATTTCTTGCCGGCTTATGAATTAACCTGCGTAGAAAAACATTTCCAAGCGGAAATGAAAAAGCATTATAACGACCGACATGTAATTGTGGCGCGTTGTGCGCATTTGTCGGAGCCACGTGAAATCCACTACCAACAAGGCCGTGGCCGTTGCATGAGTCGGAACTTATGTCAGCGTGGATGTCCTTATGGAGGTTATTTCAGTTCAAATGCCTCTACTTTGCCTTGGGCAGCGAAAACGGGTCATATGACCTTGCGTCCTGATTCGATTGTGGAATCCATCATTTACGATGAGCAAAAGGCCCGCGCCATCGGTGTTCGGGTGAGCGATGCACATACGAATGAAATGGTTGAATATTACGCTTAAGTCATTTTCGTAACGGCCGCAGCATTGAATACAAATGCTATTTTATTGAATTCGAAGTCCCATCGTTTTCCGAATGGTTTGGGAAATGATAGCGGGGTATTAGGAAAATACGTGGCATTTCATAATTACCGGGCCTCACTTTCGGCGGAATATGAAGGCTATTTGGATACGAAAACGGAAGGTTCTCGACCTACTTCGGGTTATGTGCCACGTTTCCGTAATTTGTATAAGCAGGAGACCAATTTTTTACGCGGTTATGCGGCGGGTATGAGCGCGGGAAGAGGTACGCATGCCGACCAAAATTCGGTAGGTGAGAGTTTGAAACATTCGCTTTTGAATCCGAAGTTAAATACGAATTGGTATGCAGGTTCTCACATGATGGGAGAAACCATTCCGAAGGAAAGCAATCAGGTTCGTTTGGACCCAGTGAAAAAAGATGCTCATGGATTGCCTATCATGCACATGGACGTTACTTACGATGACAATGATGATAAAATGGTACAAGACTTTATCGATCAGTTTTCGGAGATGTATCATAAAGCTGGATTTAAAAACATTCGTACAAGAGATAGCAAACAAGCCCCTGGATTAGATATCCATGAGATGGGTGGCGTTCGCATGGGGGCAGATCCGAAGAATTCGATGTTGAATAAGTGGAATCAATTGCACGCGGTGAAAAACGTATTTGTGACGGATGGGGCTTGTATGACTTCTACGTCGACGCAAAATCCGTCATTGACTTATATGGCATTAACGGCGCGTGCGGTGGATTATGCCGTGAAAGAAATGAAAAAGGGGAATTTATAGGTAATGAAGACATTTTTAAGGAAGACGGCCGAGCATTTGTGGGCACAACATAGTATCGAAGAAATGCAAGAGATCGCGGTGGTGATGCCCTCGCAGCGTGGTGTACTTTACCTTAAAAAAGAATTAGCCTATTTGAGTGATCGGCCGTTTTTAGCGCCAGATTTCATGACGATTGAGGAATTTGCGCTCAAAATGACGGATTCGACGTTAATCGATCCGATAGAATTGTTATTTGAAGCCTATCATTGTTTTAAAGAAGTAGATCCTTTGGTCGATTTTGACCGATTTATGGGTTGGGGACAGATGATGTTGAAAGACTTTGATACATTGGACATGTATCTAGTGGAGCCCTATCAGATATTCTCTTTTCTGTCTGAGGTGAAGTCTTTAGAGCGTTGGGGTGCGGAATATGGAGAAGAAGATACGGGAAAGTACATAACCCAACATACCAAGGCTTATTTCAAACTATATGACCATTTATTGGAAGTTTATGGCCGTTTGCAAGCTCGAGTAAAAGATCGAGGATTGGCTTATCGAGGTATGGCCTATCGAGATTTAGCCGCTCGTTTAGCTGCAAATGAAACTACAGCAAAGCAATACAAAAAAATCTATTTTGTGGGCTTTAATGCCTTGTCCAAAGGGGAGGAAGAGATTATTCGTGCCCTTTTAAAACAAGATGTTGCTGAGACACTTTGGGATGCGGATGAATATTATGTGAAGAATTCATTTCACCGTGCGGGAAATTGGCTTAGGCATTATGCTGATGCAGGATCGAATAAGTATTTAGCGAAATCAAATTTCCAATGGATGGAGCAGCATTTCGCTAAGGATGCCAAAGAAGTGGAGGTTTTAGGTGTTGCCAATCCCAGTGCACAGGTTTTTGTGGCGATGGAATTGATTCGTCAATGGCAGGTAAAACATGGTGTTGAGGAACAAGTGGCTTTGGTGTTAGGAGATGAAAGTCTTCTGGATCAGGTTTTATTGTTTGTGGGGGAATTTAAGGAACGCTTGAATATTACGATGGGATATTCATTGAAAAAAACGCCCGTATTTTCTTTCATTACCTTATTGAGTGAAATTCATAAGCGTGCAGATGCGACACGTATTCCCGTGGGGCAATTTCGCAATTTGATGCAACATGCGTTGATGCAATATTACTTGGACGGATGTTCAAAAAGCGCTTCGAAGGATTTGAATCGCGTTTGGCAGGCTTTAATAGGGACTACGGATTTATATGTATCTATCGATGCGATACGAGGCTTAGTTGAGCTGCCTGCCTTAGCTCTTTTATTCAAATCGGGAACATTCCCAGAAATACTCCAATTTACATCCGAAGCTTTCGGTCAAATTCTTTTGGAAATGCCCCAAAAAGATTGGGGGGCAGATGCGCAAGCCTTGACGCAGGCACGTCGGGTGATTGATAATTTAGCTGATGTGATCACAATGGTTGATGAGGTTTCAGTTAAAATCGGTTTTAAGTTGTTGTTGAATTTAATCCAACAGCAGAAATTGACCTTTGAAGTAGCGGAACAAAAGAATCGGACGCTGCATGTGATGGGACTTTTAGAGACGCGAACCTTGGATTTTGATCGCGTGATTGTCCTGTCTTTGAATGAGGGGAGTTTGCCTGGAACGCGTAAAAGGGAAAGTTTGATTCCTTTGGATATTGCTCAAATGAACACCTTTGATTTGCCTACGTTTACCCAAGCGGATGCGGTGACATCCTACCACTTTCATCGCCTGTTGCAAAGGCCCAAACAAATCGAATTGATTTATGTGCAGCCTTCCGAAAAATCAAGTGTGAAGGAAATGAGTCGCTTTATTAAGCAATTACGGTTGGATTGGGTGAAACAAAATCCAGCTTTAACATGGACTGAGCCGCATGTGCGTTTTGATTTAGTTGAGCAGACAATGGGAAATGATGTCAATCGGATAGAAAAATCGGATGAACTAATTGCGCAATTAAAGAACAATTTATCCTTGCGAGGTTTATCCCCTTCAGCTATGGCACAATTTGCGAATTGTAGCCTACAATATTATTACAGCTATGTGTTGAATTTGCGCAAGGAGAAACAATACGAGGATGAATTGGGGGCTGATGTGTTTGGAACATGGGTGCATAAAGTGCTTGAGAACGTGGATAAGGAGATTTTGGAATCGCATGCCGGATGGGTTGATCAAGCAGATACGAAATGGCGGATAGATCATTTAGATGAATTGTTGGATCAGGCCATGGCACAAATTCAGGAAACTGAGGGTGTATTCGAGATGGAAAAAGGCTTTAATTATGTGTTAAAAGAAGTTGCCAAAACAATTTTGACTAATTATTATAACGCTGAGGTTCATTGGAATGTCGGACGGGTTCAATTATTGGATACCGAAATGGATTTGGAAACTTGGGTACCTGTTAGCTTTGAAGGGGATGTGTTTTCGGTGAAGTTGAAGGGGCGTGTCGACCGATTAGATCGGGTCGATGGCAAGTACCGAATCATTGATTATAAGACTGGAAAAGTAGAAACGAAGGATTTGACGATAAGCATGCATGGGCTGATGGCCGACTTGCTTTCGGATGATTTGAAGGGTAAATTATTGCAGTTGTGGTTGTATAAGTTTTTATTAGCTGAAGCCGTTCGGACGCAAACGAATTCTTTGTTCGCGGGATTGGATTGGAAAAATATGTGGATAGAACCGGGAATCATTTCCTTTCGGAATTTGGATGCAGGCGTTCTGTCGGTGCCTAAACTAGGATTATGGTTTTCGGAGGAACAAAGTATGGAAGGATTTATGGCTGATTCTCATCAATTAGTACAAGCATGGGTTGATAAAATTTTGGATCGTTCGAAGCCCTTTGAAAAGACTTCGGATGTAGAATCCTGCCAATATTGTGACTTCAAAGTAATTTGTCATCGGGAGATTTAAGTGTTAGTTTTGTGTTTTAAAAGACAAAACATGACATTTCAAGAAATCAACGAACGAATTCAAGCACTAGCCGCTCAAAAAGGCGGACAGGGTGTATCTTTTAAATTTGCATTTCCTTCGGGTATCATTGTGGTTAATTCGGATGGGACGGTGACCAATGAGAACGTGGATGCTGATTGCACGATAGCTGCCACGGAAGAAAATTTTACTGCTTTATTAAAAGGTGAATTGAATCCCATGATGGCCGTGATGACTGGAAAAGTGAAAATTTCTGGAGATATGTCGGTAGCCATGAAGCTTCAAAACTTGCTATAATGTTATTTCAAGACACGATTGTTGCATTGGCAACCCCTACTGGGGTGGGAGCCATTGGGGTGATCCGTTTGTCGGGTCCTGATGCGATTCCGCTTGTTAATGCAGTATTTAAGCCCAAAGACTTAACGAAGCAGGCTTCTCATACGATTCACTATGGTCGGATAGAGGATGCTGGTCGGGTATATGACGAAGTGGTGGTGAGTTTATACATTGCCCCGAGGAGTTATACCAAAGAAGACGTGGTCGAGATTTCGTGTCATGGTTCTCCGTTTATTCAGGAGAGTATTATTCAATTGTTTGTGGAGAAAGGTGCGCGTTTGGCGCGTGCAGGAGAATTTACCCAAAGAGCATTCATGCATGGCGCCTTTGATTTGGCGCAGGCGGAAGCGGTAGCGGATGTCATTGCGGCTGATTCGGCGGCGGCACAAGCAGCGGCATTGCATCAATTGCGTGGGGGCTTTTCGAATGAATTAGCGGCCTTGCGGGAGCAGTTGATTCATTTTGCGTCTTTAATAGAATTGGAATTGGATTTTGGTGAGGAGGATGTGGAATTTGCGGATCGGAAGGATTTAGAGGATTTGGTGAACCAATTATTGCTTGCGATTCGTCCTTTAGTTGCGAGTTTCCGAGCGGGAAATGCGATTAAGAATGGGGTGGCGACAGTAATTGTGGGTAAACCCAATGCAGGAAAATCGACTTTACTGAATGCCTTATTGAATGAAGAACGTGCGATTGTTTCGGATATAGCGGGAACGACGCGAGATAGTTTGGAAGATTCATGGGTATTGGGCGGGATTAAGTTTCGTCTGATTGATACAGCGGGTTTGCGCGAGACGGAAGATGTGATTGAGGCGATGGGTGTGGAGCGTACACAGGCGTGGGTAAAGAAGGCGCAGGTAGTGATATACATGGCGGATGCAACGACAGAAACGGCGGCATCGATTCTTGCTGGGGTAGAAGCCTTGGGAGCGTTGGATATTCCGGTTATTCAGATTTTAAATAAGAAGGATCAAGTTTCATCGGTTGCATTAGATGTCTTTACACAAGAAATACCTTCCTTGATTTGCCTATCTGCAAAAAATAAGGAGGGTTTAGCGGATTTAGAAAAGGCATTGCTTGATGTGGTGGGATTGGATCAGGTGAGTACCGGAGGTACTTTGGTGACCAATTTGCGTCATTACCAACATTTACTTCAAACCCAGGAGACTTTGGAGTCTGTTTTACGCGGATTACAAACGGGTTTAACGGGTGATTTGATTGCGCAGGATCTTCGCTATGCCTTACATGATTTAGGGGAGATTACAGGGCAGATATCGAATGATGATTTGTTGAAGAATATCTTTGGGAAGTTCTGTATCGGAAAGTAATCTAGAATTTCGATCAACGAAAAAGGCCATCGTCAGCAAACGATGGCCTTTTTTTATTCATTCATTAAACTAATGTTTTTTTGTAATTATTTCTACAACGCCATTAGCGCCATTTTTCCCGTATTTTTCTTGGGCTTTTTCGCCTTTGAGTACGTTCATGGATTCAATGGTTGTGGGATTGATTTTGTTTAATTCTATATCCGTGGTTATAACACCGTCAATAACAATTAGTGGAGTATCTTTTTTGCCAGAGGAAGGTTTCAATACGACATTACCTTTCATGGGTATATTTTCGTTAGGTCCTTTTGCTGTAACCGTAAATTCTTTTCCGTTACGTTTCCCTTTGATAATTATCGAATCAGCGACCACATTAATCGATTTGATGTCGGAGGGAGAAGAATAAGCAGAAATGGATTCATTAACTGGAGGATTTGGAGGCGTAGGCTGAGTAGGTTCCGTAGCGGGTGCTGGTGGAGGTGGCATGTCTCGTGTGGCAACAGCAAATACTTTCTTACCTGTTTTTGGATCTGAAAATATAGTAGAATCGGGTTGGATACTGACAAGAAAGTCTGTCTTTGCAACTTTCTTTTCTTTTTTTGCTTGTGCATGGATTTGAATGCTGCTCAAGATTAATGCGCTAGCCGCGATGGGTAATACTGCTAGGCGTCTTAAATAAGCGAATTTTGGGTTTTTTGATGTTGTAATTAACATAATTCTACGTTTTAGAGATGAGTAATAAAAGGAATGACTAGGGTTTAAAAATTCGTTTCCGTAATGTACTTGTAGTAGCATTTTGGCAAAATCTTGAATATCACCATTTTGAATCGCCTCGCGGTCAGCAATGAATTCATGAATATTTTGAAGTTCTTTACTTATAAGCCAATGAAAGGGATTGAACCAGACAATGGAAGAGGCAATTTGACAAAATAGCCTGTCGTAGGTATGTTTTTGCCTGATATGGGCCAATTCATGTTGGAATATCTTTTGCCCATTCTCACTTGTCAGATCGATGGATTGCTTCCAAAACAAGAGATTCATGAAGGAAAATGGCGCATTTTCTAGGTTGGTCTCTACAATTTCAATTCCCTGATTGGATGTGATTGGATGCGCACGTTTGATTTGGTAGATTTTATAAATGCCCAATACCAAATAGGCCAACAACATCAACGAGATACCAATCGCAATATATAGTGCAATTTGATTCCAATCAGTCTGTTCCACTTTCGGTTGAGTTTGAATTGAATTCAGGTAGATTATGGATTGACTTAGACTCGTGATTTGTTCTTCACTGACCAACAAAAAATCAAAGGTGGCCAATGGACCGAATAGGCTGAGTAGGAGGGTGCCCAACAAGTAGAAACGATTATATTGATGTAGTAAGGTGTTTTTGAGAAACAAACTGTAGTAGCCAAAACAAATACCCGACAGGATAATTGACTTGAAGGCATAAAGGAAAATGGGAGAGCTAGTCATTTTTTTTGGCTTTTAGTTGTTCGATTAAGCTTTCTAAATCTTCGATAGACATTTGGTTTTTATCCACTAAAAAGGAAACGACATTGGAATAGGAACCCTCGAAAAAAGATTCCGTAAGACCTGCCATGCGTTGGCCTGAATAAAGCTCTTTGCTAATCAGCGCGGAATACAAATTGTTCCGGTTGGGATTTGAGATTTGGACAAATTCTTTCTCCACGAGAATTTTTAATAGCGTCGCGATAGTATTGGAATGTGCCTTAGGTTCTGGGAGTAGCTCGATGATGTCTTTCAGAAAACCACCTTCAGGTAGGTTCCAAATTGCCTGCATAATTTGCTCTTCAGCTTGCGTGAGTTTTTTCATATGTTTTGCGTTTGCTTGGGACAAATGTATAACTAAAAAAATAGTTACAAAATATTTTCAACTAAATTTTTAGTTAAAATTATAATTTATGGCTTGAATAACTATTTAATCGACATTCCTTGTAAATTCGAATGCTTAAATCGTTTTATGTTGGGTCAATTCATAACCATTCGTTTTTTGGAATTTAGTGGTTTTTCTGCCAAACGTCATGCGTTTGCGGAAATGGGTCGCTCACTCGTTTCAGGTTGGAAGGCACCTGGACTTGTTTTTTCAAAGCATTTGGGCACAGGTGCAGGAAATGGTTTTTCGATTTGGCCAAATTTTGGATTATACGCTTGGTTAGGCGTTTGGGAGTCACCAGAACATGCTAGTAAATTTTTTCAACAGGATGTTCGTTGGTTATCCTTTTCCTCCGCTTCAAAGCGAATAACGGGTTGGGACGCCATCCCTTTGAAGGGGAAAGGAACCTGGAATGGAAAGCAGCCTTTTGATTTTAAAGTACAAAAGAGTGTCTGGGATGGTACCGTTGCTGTAATTACGCGTGCGAGTATTCGTTGGCATAAATCCTTGTTATTCTGGTGGAACGTGCCTTCAGCTAGTAAACATTTGGAAGGTAAACAAGGATTGTTGTATGCCAAAGGGGTAGGTGAATTTCCGTTGCTAGAACAAGCTACTTTTTCATTATGGGAATCGGCCTCTAATTTGGATCAATTTGCCTACCAAAGTAAGGAACACGCTCCTATGATTAAGAAGACGAGGCAATATGACTGGTACAGTGAGGAGATGTTTGTGAGGATGGGGGTGGTGATAATAGTCGCTAGTCGCTAGTTAATTTTTAGGGAAACAAATTACGAATTATTATAATTAGGATAAGTTATTGTTTTGAGGAATCTGTATAAAAAAAAGACCTAGTCTCAAATTGAAATTGATTGAAACTAGATCTGGTTTTACATATAAATCGACTAGCGACTAGCGACTGCTACCTTATCGCCCCATCTCCCCTTGTCTTCGTACGAATCCGAATGGCATCTTGCACATCGTAGATGAAGATTTTGCCATCACCTACGTTACCTTCAGATGCATTATCCAAAATAACATCGATGCATTTTTCCAAATTTTCATCACTCACCACACAGATAATCATCACTTTGGGCAATAAAATCATCGACTTTTCAGTCCCACGGTAAATCTCCGAATATCCTTGTTGGAGCCCAGCCCCACGAACCGGTACCACCGTCATACAGGGAATATCTGCATCGATTAAGCCTTTTTGAATAGCTTTTAATTTCGATGGTTTTACTATAGCTTCTACCTTTTTCATATCGTTTTTATTTAGCTATTATTCAAATGTTGTATAAGCTTCAACCCCAAATTCAACGGCATCAATACCCGCTGATTCCGCCTTGTGACTCAAACGAATGCCCATAGTTTTTTTCAAGGCCATGAAGATGACATAAGTTAGTACAAATGAGAATATGGAAATAACACTTACTCCGATTAACTGTGTAATAAATTGCGCGCTTTCTCCGGTGATGAACAAGCCATTCTTTTGGGAGAACAAACCTACAGCAATCGTTCCAAAGAAGCCATTCACCCCATGCACCGCTACCGCACCAACAGGATCATCTATTTTCATTTTGTCAACGACTACAACAGCGATATCAACAATCGTACCGGCAATAAACCCGATAATTAATGCAGAATCGGCACTAACTACATTACATCCTGCTGTAATAGCAACAAGTCCTGCTAGAACACCATTGATGACCATCGTAATGTCAACCTTCTTATATCGAATAAACGTGTAAAGCATCGTCGCGATACCTCCCGCTGCTGAGGCTAAAAATGTATTGGTCGCTACGGAACCAATTAAATCCCATTTACCTACCGCCCCTAAGGTTGATCCAGGATTAAAGCCAAACCATCCAAACCAAAGGATAAAAGCACCTACTGCTGATAATGTTAAATTATGACCAGGAATCGCATTCGCAGTTCCATCTTCATTGTACTTGCCTATGCGAGGTCCCAAAACGATGGCTCCCGCTAATGCCGCAAAGCCTCCCATGGCATGAATAGCTGCAGAACCTGCAAAGTCATTGAAGCCGCGAAGCGCTAACCAACCGTTTGGATTCCAAACCCAATTCGCAGCTAATGGGTACATGACAGCACTGAATATCGCCACATAAATGGCATAAGACCACATTTTCATGCGTTCAGCGACGCCACCCGAAACAATGGAGATGGCAGCCACGGCAAATCCCATTTGAATAAACCAAAATAGTGAATTGGAAATCGTTAATCCCAAACCTAAGTCACCTTGCATGATTCCAGTGTCGAACGCCCAATAACCGTTCGATTTACCGTAGGCAATGCCAAAGCCAACAAGATAAAAAGCGACGCCACCAAACATGATGTCAATCATGACTTTTGCGATAATACTCACGGCATTTTTCGAACGGACAAATCCCGCTTCAAGCAAGGCAAATCCTCCTTCCATTTGAAAAATAAGTGCTGCACATAAGGCAACCCAGACCGTATCAATTGCGTGTGTTAATTCCGCTTGCTGAGCAGCAAGGGTAGCAGATTCATTCATGGTTTTGTTTTTTGTATATAATGCTTAATCCCTGCAAAAATAAAAAACGATTTGGAATTTATCGCAATTAACTTGAACTTTAATCTATTATATAAACCTATTTCAACATGCTTAAAAGAATAAGTTTCGTAGGACTCACTTGTTTGATGTCATCAGGTGTTTTCGCCCAAAATCCTTCTTTAATTCCCATTCCTACCAAAGCCGTTTATGCCAATGGTGCTTATGTCTTGAATAAATCCATCATCATTGCTGGCCCTAAGAACGAAGCTCTAGCTTCCACATATGCAAACTTGACAGATAAGTTGACGCGTATAGCTGGCAAAAAAGTTCAATGGTTATATGATCAAAGTTCGGTCGCTTCTTTAGCGGCCATTCGGTTCAAATTGAATACGAATCTAGATGCCAACCTAGGGAATGAAGGCTATCAATTAATCTCTGATGCCAAAGGGGTTCAAATTACGGCCAATAAGCCTGCGGGTTTGTTTTATGGTATTCAAACCTTACTACAATTATTGCCCAAAGAAATTGAGTCGACTCAAGCCGTGACGGGTGTCACATGGAAAGTTCCTTATGCCCAAATTACGGATAATCCTCGTTTTGCTTGGCGTGGAATGATGTTGGACGTAGCCCGACATTTCTTCACCAAAGACGAAGTGAAACGTTTCATTGATGAAATGGTCGCCTATAAATACAATGTCTTACACTGGCATTTGACGGACGATGAAGGTTGGCGTGTTGAAATTAAATCATTGCCTAATTTGACAAAAAAAGGTGCCTGGAATGTTAAAAAAGAAGGTCATTTTACCAGCTTTTCGAAACCCCTTCCGGATGAACCTCGCACCTATGGCGGTTTTTATACGCAAGAAGATATCAAAGAAATTGTCAAATATGGCCAGGAGCGTTTTGTTAACATCATGCCTGAAATTGATGTGCCGGGACACTCAATGGCAGCGGTTGCCTCATATCCTGAATTATCATGTACACCTGAGGCCGTGAATTACCAAGTGATATCTGGTGAGCCTTTCATCGATTGGTCACACGGACACCCGGAAGCTTTGCAAGACAATACGCTTTGTCCTGCGAATGAGAAAGTATTTACGTTCTTGGATAAAGTGATGGGCGAAGTATCGCAACTATTCCCTTTTGAATACATCCACATGGGGGGCGATGAATGTCCCAAAAACTATTGGGATAAAAATCCACAAATCTTAGCGATGCGCAAGGAATTAGGCCTTAAGAATTCACAAGAGGTACAGGCGCATTTTGTTCGCCGACTAGAGAAAATCATTTCCTCAAAAGGCAAACGCATGATGGGTTGGGATGAAATCCTGGAAGGTGGTGGACTTCCGAAAAACACCGCCGTGATGTCTTGGCGTGGTATGGATGGTGGCATTCAAGCGGCCAATGACGGTCATGAAGTGGTCATGACGCCTAACAATCATGTATATATCGACTTGATGCAAGGTGATAAAGCCATTGAACCTCCGGTGTACAAAACAGTACGTTTACGCGACTCCTATGCATTTAATCCAGTTCCTGAAGGTGTAGATGCTAAATTGGTTAAAGGTGGACAAGCAAACCTTTGGTCGGAACAATTATTTAATTACCGCCACCTACAATACATGACTTATCCACGCTCATTCGCGGTTGCCGAAGCTTTGTGGTCAGAGCCAGCAAACCGCAACTGGGATAATTTCGTGGGTCGCGTGGAAGCTCACATGGCACGTTTTGATGTTGCACAGAAAAAATATGCGCCGAGTATGTATGAGCCGATCATCGATGTGAAACGCAATGCAAATGGAGAGTTGACAGTTCAATTAAGCACGGAAATTTCAGGGCTAACAATTCATTATAGTTTTGATCATTCATTCCCAGATCAATTTTATCCAGAGGCGAAAGGTTCGGTTGTGGTACCTAAAGACGCGACTGTCATGAAAATTGTCACATATCGTGGAAACAAAGCTATGGGCAGAACGATTAATTTGACTGTTGCTGATATGATTAAACGCGCGAAATAAGGATGAAAAAGATACTCGTTTTATTATTATTTGCTTTCGTCGCTCAGGCCCAAAGCTCCTTTGAAAAAAAGTCTTTTGAAACAAAAGAGGGACAGGTTTTGCCTTATCAAATCCTTTTGCCTAAAGACTATAAGCCTGGAAAGAAATATCCGCTGCTAGTTGTTTTACATGGGGCAGGGGAGCGTGGGACCGACAATGAGGCCCAAATGAAATATGGCAAAAGCGTATTTATGGATTCGTTGAATCGGATTAATTTTCCAGCGATTGTTATTTTTCCACAATGTCCCAAAGAATCCTATTGGTCTTCAGTGAAGATTAATCGGTCTACAGTTCCTACGACATTTATTTTCGATTATTTCGCACCGATTAATTGGCCTTTACAAGCAGTTATTGATTTGGTGAAATCGATCAAACATGATAAAAAACGTACCTACGTCATGGGCCTCTCCATGGGAGGAATGGGTACGATGGAAGCCGTTTCGCGTAATCCCAAGATGTTCGCTGCAGCTTCCCCGATTTGCGGTGGAGCAGATTTAAGTTATGTACCTAAATATGCCAAACGCGTTCCTTTATGGGTTCACCACGGCGATGCGGATATTGTCGTGCCGGTTCGTCATTCGCGCGAATTAGTGAAAGCCGTACAAGATCAAGGTGTTGATATTCGTTACACCGAATATCCAGGCGTTAATCACAATTCATGGGATAATGCATTCAAGCAGCCAGATTTGCTTTCATGGATTTTCAGTCACCGTAAATGATATTAAATCTTCTATTCTTTGTTTTATCGTATTTGCCTACCGGGGTTCCCAATATTTCGGGTGCCTCGACGGCTTCTACGACAAATTATTTGTCGGTCAAAAAAGGCTATGTCATGTCCTACAACGGGGCAGAAGGCCGGGCAAATTGGGTTGGCTGGACGCTGCGCGCTTCGGATGTGGGTCCCGTTGATCGTTCAGAAAGGTTCCGGCAAGACGATGGGTTTCCACGTGGATTCAAGATTGTAGATGAAAAGGATTACCGGGAATCGGGTTATGATCGGGGACATTTATGTAATTCCGAAGATCGTACGGCCTCAGAATACTTGAATGAGGAGACATTTTTGATGTCTAACATAATCCCTCAAACGAAGGAATTAAATCGAGGACCCTTTAAATTTCTCGAAGCTTATTGTCGGAAATTAGCCATTAAAAAAGGACAGAATCTATTGATATATGCAGGAGGGATTGGTTCCAAAGGTCGTTTAGCGTCTGGCGTCATTGTCCCGATGTATTGTTGGAAAGCTGTTTACACACCTACGGACGCATTTTATGTGCTTTTTCCAAATGAGCACCAAGTACATAAAAATTGGAATATGTACCGTGTATCAAAAGATCGGCTAGAAAAAATGACTGGATTTCAATTCCCCTAGCTACCTTTGGCAAACCTGTTTAGAGGATTGCCAAAGGTAAGGGAGAAATAGTAATTCAAGCCCCATAAAACTGATAAAAAAAGCCCGGCTAATCCGGGCTTTTCTTATTTCAACATATATTCCGCGAGCTTCTTTGCCGCTAGGAAATTCTCATATTCCAAAGGTGTTCTTCGGTTGTTCGTATATTCATTGTATAACCAAGGATCGCCTAAGGCAAAAACCTTTCCTTTTCCTACCTGAGCCACTGCCATCACAGGATAGCCTTGTAAGGTTGCCATGGATTTCGCAGTTCCCGATAATTTCAAGGTTGTAATCTCTTTGATGTAAACTTTTTTGATCGGATTGAATATAGGATTACCAGGCTCAATGAACACTGTTCCTTGTTCCCAGTTTCTCCCTTGAACAAAGTTTAAATTAGGCGCCACGAATTCAATACCAAAGCGACGAGCCAAAATATTGAATTGGGGGATTTCACAATTTGTCGTATCGTTGGCTAATAAAATTAGGTTACCACCAGCCTTTACCCATGCCTCGATTTCATCCGCGGCTTTGGCATTCATGTAGTTTGGCTTAGCCGTTTCTTTCGGAGAATCTGGGTCAACAATGATATAAACCGAAGCGTTTTTTAAGTTGTCGCGCGTAGGTGATTCGCCTAAGGTGTCCAGCGTAGCGCCCAATTGCTCAAACTGTATGCCCCATAAATGAAATCCTGAATCTTTACGATCCTCCCACGTATAATGGAACCGTTGGCCATTCTTCGTCTCGTGGTTAAAGAAATAATCCAATACCACTTTTTTGCTTTTGCCTATAGGTAATTCTTTGGCAATTTCCATTTCTAAAGAGGCCAAAATAAAGGGCCCAACTCCTTTTAAATCATCCTGACGCAACGGCTCACTCAAATAATATGCATAAGATCCGTCGCGATAGGGTGTGCCGCCTAAACCGCCCACGCTCACCGTTTTCTCTAAATGAATATACCCTGCCGGATCTGTTGTGATGAAGTTTTTCAATGCTCCAGCATAAGCTTTTTGTGCGGCTGCTAAGTATGATGCGGGTAAATAACCTTTACGCGCTCCTTTGGCAAAGGCATAAATAAACATATTTGATGCGGATGCTTCTAAATAGTTCCCTTCCCGACCAGGGAAATTGGGTACTTGATACCAAAGGCCTGAAGCCGGATCTTGAATCTTCACAAGAGCAGCTGATAAATCCTGTAATTGCTTTATTAAAATCTTGCGTCCAGGGTGATTCGCGGGCATGTAATCCAATACGTCAACAATCGCCATCGCATACCAACCCATTGAACGACCCCAAAAATTAGGGGAGTGTCCTGTCTTTTTATCTGCCCAAGGTTGCGCGCGCGCTTGGTCATAGGCATGAATCAATAATCCAGTTTTAGCGTCCAATGCGCCTTTGTACATGAGTTCGAATTGTTTCACAATGTCCGACCAATTATCCTCTCCCGTGATGCTGGAATATTCAGCATAAAAGGGCTCTAGCATATACAATCCGTCCAACCACATTTGGTTTGGATAACGTTGCTTATGCCAAAATCCACCATCGGCATCGCGTGGCTGCGCAGCAATCTGGGTACGTAATTTGTCGGTGGCCTTTTTGTAACGTATATCACCTAATTCCTGATATAAATACAACAACATCCGACCCGTCGTGATGTTATCGGAATTGAATTCATTGAAATGGTAAGTACGAATATTGCCCTGCTCATCCACGAAGCTATCGATGTTCTTCTTGATGTAAGTGAAATATTTCGCATCTCCGGTTCGTTGGTACATCTTTTCCAAGGCCTTAAGAAGTAAGCCTTGTTCATAATCCCAACTGGCAGGTTTCCCTACTTTGACGGCGATGGAATCCGCATGCGTGTGCATGATGCTGGCCGACATCTTTTCGGAATAGTTTTGGCCTTTCAAAACAAATCCCCCTACGAGTAGGAGGATTGAGAAAATTGATTTTTTCATATTATCGTAATGCTGTAATTTCTGCAAAATCCATGTCAGTGTAATCTTTATTTTCACCTGCCATACCCCAAATAAAAGAATAATTCTTTGTACCAGCTCCACTGTGAATTGACCACGGAGGTGAAATGATTGCTTGGTGATTATGTACCCAAATGTGCTTGGTTTCATTTGTTTCGCCCATTAAATGCAATACCGCATGTTCAGGAGCAACATCGAAATATAGATAGGCTTCCATCCGGCGATCATGTACGTGCGCTGGCATCGTATTCCAAACAGAACCCGGTTCCAAAATGGTTAATCCCATCACTAATTGACAAGATTGAATACCTTCATTGTGAATATACTTGTAAATCGTCCGGTGATTAGATGTTTCTAAGCTTCCTAACACAACCGTTTGAACTTGTTCTTTATCGAGTTTGGCACAAGGGAAAACCGCATGCGCTGGTGCTGATAAAATATAGAATTGAGCCGGATTTTCGCTGGATGCAGAACGGAAACTCACTTCTTTGGTTCCTTTGCCTACATAAACGGCGCCTAATTTATCAATCGTAAAATCTACACCATCCGCAGTAACGGTGCCTTTGCCACCTACATTGATCACGCCCAATTCGCGGCGCTCCAAAAAGTATTCAGCACGTAATTTTTCAGGATTGGGTAAATGAAGTGTGTTAATCACGGGCATAGCTCCACCGATGATCATGCGGTCATAAATAGTGTAAGTTAAGTTGATATGATCCGCGGAAAATATACGCTCAATTAAGAAATTATCTCTGATCTCTTGATTTGTAAAAGTGGAGACTTCCTTACGGCTCGCCTCAAATCGATAGTCCATTCGTTATGTTTTTAAATTTAAAGCGCTATTACGCCTAATTCTACTGTATATTTACACGTTTTATGTCAAAGGAATTCCCCAACAGCCTCGCGCATTTCTTGCTTTCCATCGGTTTTCAATCGATCGGGGAAAGATTATGGCTGCATGAAAAAACAAAAGTACGTGTAAAAGCAATGCCAGGTGAAAGTCAAGATGGAGATATTTGTATTTGGGAAGATCAATGGGTTAATAAGCCTTTGCCGATTGAAAAGCAACTGATTGCTCGCGTGAATCCTCTGCAATCCGTTTTTGCGCGTGATACCAGAATTGTCCCTATTGATGCGACAGTGGCTCGCGATTTTTTGGATAAGGAACATGTAAAGGGATATTTAAAAGGTTCATGCTATTTCGGATGCATCGTTCCGCCACACCGCGTTTTTCGCGGGATTGAAAGTTCTTATACCTGGGAAGGTAATCCTTTATTAGCGGTGGCTGTTTTTGGTAAATCGATTACCATGAATGAACCTGGATTAGCTGGTTGTTTATCCGGCGAACTCATCGAAATTGCCACATTAGCTAACATCCGACTTGTAGGTGGATTAACTAAATTTCTTCAAGCATATAAAAATCTAAATCCAGTATTGCATAATGTAATGACCTATGTGGATAAGGAATGGAATACAGGAAAGGGGTTTATGGCTGTAGGTTTTGAAAAAGTGGGAGATACAGAACCCATCCGATTTGGAACCACAAGAATCAATAAAGGTAATTTGAAATTGCGCTATGTCTATAAAAAATAAGGTCTTGGTTCTTTTGGGTCCTACGGCTAGCGGAAAAACTTCTTTAGCCGTTGCGCTTGCGAATAAACTGAATGGGGAGATTGTATCAGCAGATTCCCGACAAATTTACCAAGGCATGGATATCGGAACAGGAAAGGATTTAGCCGAATATGGAAGTGTGCCTTATCATTTGATCGATAATCATCAAATTGGTGATGTATATTCCGTTGCACATTTTCAAAAAGAAGCGCTCGATGCGATTCAAGAAATTACTTTCCGTGGCAAATTGCCGATTGTCTGTGGGGGAACGGGACTTTATTTAGAGTCTTTGATTAATCAATTTCAGTTTTCACGCGTGCCGGATTTTTTAGTAGAATCTTTGACATACGAGTTAGATTTCCATGTTTTTGGCTTGAATCCCGCTTTAGAAGTTCGTCGAGAACGAATCTCAAATAGGCTAAAAAAACGCATAAACGAAGGTTTAGTTGAAGAAGTACAGGCTTTGTTGGATCAAGGTATTTCAATGGATGCCCTAATTTGGATGGGATTAGAATATAAATGGGCTGTTCATTATTTGAACGGCGAAATCTCCGAGGATCGTTTTCAACAGGGGTTGGAAGTGGCGATTCATCAGTTTGCCAAACGTCAGATGACTTATTTTCGCAAGATAGAGAAAACAGGAATTCATATAACTTGGATTCCAGATGCCCTTGATTTTCAGGGGAAAAGCGATTTCGTGATAAAAAATCTGTAATTTTTTTGTGGACACATTTGTAAAATGTCCGAAAAGCACTTACTTTTGCAATCTCATTACGAGACAGAGAGTTGGCAGAGTGGTCGATTGCGGCAGTCTTGAAAACTGTTGACTGTAACAGGTCCGGGGGTTCGAATCCCTCACTCTCTACGGAAAGCGAAACGCAAGTTTCGCTTTTTTTGTTTCTAGCAATTTTGGCTAAATTCGAACATGAAATTATACTTGGTTCCTACGCCCATTGGCAATTTAGAAGACATCACCTTGCGTGCGATTCGTGTTTTGGGCGAAGTGGATGCCATTTTAGCTGAAGACACCCGAACATCAGGTTCTTTATTGAAACACCTAAATATTTCCAAACCACTCTATGCCCACCATGCGCATAATGAACATGCGGGAGTTGCCGGAATTGTTAAATTGTTAAAAGAAGGGAAGTCTTTAGCGCTGATTTCTGATGCGGGAACTCCGGGTATATCCGATCCTGGATTTTTGTTGGTCAAAGCCTGTGTCGAACAAGGAATCGAAGTAGAAACGCTTCCTGGTGCGACTGCTGTCATTCCTGCTTTGGTTAATTCAGGTTTTCCCATTGATCGTTTCGTATTTGAAGGATTTTTGCCGCATAAAAAAGGCCGACAAACCCGATGGAAAGCCATTGCGGAAGAGGAGCGGACAACGGTTTTATATGAATCACCGCATCGATTGGTGAAGGCTTTGGAACAAATGGTTGAGTTTGTAGGTGCTGAACGACCTGTTATGGTAGCCCGAGAATTAAGCAAGATGCATGAACAAATGGTTCGTGGAACGGCTGAAGAGGTATTGGCATATTTTACGACCCACCCAGATAAAGTTCGAGGAGAAATTGTCATTGTTATTGCCGGGAAATAACATGAAAAAGTTGCTGTTTTTGTTGTTGATATCTTTTGGTCTACAGGCTCAATTAAGCCCGCAGGCTGAGGTATCCTTGATTACAATCGCACCAGGAAAGGATTTGTATTCCGTTTTTGGGCATTCATCCATTTGGATTCAAGATCCTGCTAATGGCATTGATCGGGTGTATAGTTATGGCACCTTTGATTTTGATACAGAATATTTCTACTGGAAGTTTTTGAAGGGAACTTTGCCTTATACGATTTCGGTCAATTCCATGCAGACCATTTTGGATTATTATGGCTCGGTGGAACATCGGACAGTGAATATGCAGGTTTTGCACTTGAGTCAATCTGAAAAGAATTTGATTTTTAATCGATTGGAAACCAATCTCTTGCCTGAAAATCGGGAGTATTCCTACAAGTTCTTTTACGATAATTGTGCCACACGGATTCGCGATCAAGTGGAAGCAGTTTCAGGAAAATCCTATGCTTGGGATGCGTATAAGCAGATTCAAGGTAAATCTTATCGGGATTGGATGAATGTATATTTGAATGCCAACTCCTGGGAAGCGATTGGGATGAATTTAGCTTTAGGTGTTCCTGCCAATGTAACTGCATCAGCTTCTCAGTCTTGTTATTTGCCAGATAATTTTTTCGAGGCTACGAAATTAGCTCGTCGCGGTGGTCAGCCTATCGCTGATGATCCTTTGGCATTATATCAGGCTCCTGCGTCATCTGAAGCGGGTTTTGATTGGTTTGGGCCATTTACGCTTTTGACTTTATTGAGTTTTTTAGCCCTATTTTTCGCATGGAAATCACCACGAGGAACTTATGCATTTGATGTGGTTTTGTATTCCGTTTATGGCTTACTAGGCTTGTTTTTATTTTTCCTCGCTGTGGGTACTGACCATATCGTCATGGGTTGGAATCCAGCATCTTTAGTATTGTTCCCCTTGCAATTTCCGTTGGTCTTTTGGTTTGCTAAAAATCCAGCTTGGAAACGATATAATCAGGTAATGGCTGTATTGGCTTGTGTTGGGTTTGTCTGGTGTCTGTCGGAATCTTGGACACTAATTTTTCCATTGTTGCCCGTTCTCATTCGCACAATTTCTTTAGCTGTACGGTCAAAAGCGGTGAATAACGGATAGAGTCCTTCCCAGGTATTCATTACCTTTGTTTTTTACTTCATCAAATTATGTTTAAAAAGATCTCCATTTTCTTGTTGATCAGTACTACTGTTGTAGCCCAAACCGTCTTTTCTCCCGCTGAAAAGCCTGTTGAATATCATCCTTTGCACATGGATGAAACCATTAAAGCGGATGGTCACTTGGATGAGACTATTTGGAAAAACGCGCCTGTCACTTATTTGGATTACCAAGTTGAGCCTTTTCAAGGCAATAAAGCAAGTTTTAAGACCGAGGTTCGGGTTGTATATAATCATCAGTATTTATACGTGGGAGCCATGCTGCATGACACGATTGGGCGGAATAAATTTCGTGCTCCTAATCTAAAGCGGGATTATGAATTTATAGAAAATGATCTTTTTGGCATAGCGATTGACGGTTTTCAAGATAAACGAAATGCTTTGGTCTTGCAGTCGAATGCGTATGGGGCTCAGCGAGATTTGTTGTCTTTTGACGACCGCCAGTTTGATATCAATTGGGATGGATTATATCGGGTTCGGACGCATCGGAGTGATACCGCTTGGGTGGCTGAGTTTGCGATTCCTTGGCAAACATTACGCTATCCAAAAACGCAAAAAGACCAAGTTCAAGATTGGGGAATCAACTTTTTTCGAGTTCGCAGGTCTAGTAATGAAATGACAGTTTGGTCACCGCATCCGCGTTCGATGAGCCCTTTGCGTATGGATTATGCGGGTAAATTGATGGGGATTGTTCCTCCGCCACCTACTGCGACTAATATTCGATTTATCCCGTATTTATTGACCAATACACATCAAGATAATGAGGGCTCTGGATTTCAAGCCAAATTAGGAGGAGAGGTCAAGTGGGCAATCAGTCCAACTTCGGTGATGGATTTTACGTTTAATACGGATTTTGCGCAGGCGGATGTAGACCGACAAGTCAACAATATTTCAAGATTTTCTGTATTCTTTCCCGAGCGAAGACAATTCTTTTTGGAAAATGCCTCCTTGTTTTCAGCCGGTTTAGCTCCTATGGATCAGGTAATTGGGGGGTCAATGTACATTCAACCATTTTTTAGTCGGTCGATTGGTTTAGACGCCCAGGCCCATGCTATTCCCATCATTGCCGGTTCTCGCTTTGTATATCGTTCAGACAAACGTAATCTAGGTGCCATGCTTATGCGTCAAGGAGAAGGGGATGGTGATCCTTTTACGAATTTTGGAGTTGCTCGGTACTCTGAAAATCTGGGAAAAAATAGTCGGATTGGCGGTGTGTTAACTTCGAAAATTTCACCGACCAACCAGCAAACAACGAGCTCGATCGACGGTTTCGTTCGCTTCAATGATGTTTTATCATTCAGTGGCATGGTTTCCACGACGCAAGAATCTAAAACGAGTCAAAGCGGTTTAGCTGAATATGCCCAGTTTTTGTACAAGGGTAATTTTACGACAGCCTATTGGACTCATACGGTCGTATCGGATCAATACAAGCCTGCGATGGGCTTTGTCTCCCGGAGTAATATCATGTCAAATTCGCAAGGATTTGAATTTAACATTCGGAAACCTTGGATGCCTTCGATGATTCGTTTTTGGGCTCCTGGAATTTACACGGAATTCTATCATAGTTTAAAAACAGGAAACCTGATTGAACGGCGTATTATGGGTAGCCCCTTGTGGTTAGGTTTACAAAATGGGGGTGCTATCGGAATTTATGCGGAAGCTGCGCAGCAACATTTGGAAGAAAACTTTACCCCGGTTGGTATTACTATTTTACCAGGTAATTATTCTTATGTTCGGAAAGGGATTTTGCTTGCCAGCGATCCGAGTGCTAAATATTCAGGTTCTGCCGAATATGGTTGGGGTGGCTATTATAATGGGTCGTTGCAATCCTTGGATTCTAAGGTGCGAATAGCGCCTATTCCTCATATCAATCTTGGATTATCGTGGAATTGGAGCAAATTCGATCAAATGGGAGTTGCTCGCGAAACCAAAGAAGTGAATTTATTGATGCTGGAAACACGTCTCGCGATTAACCCCCGCGTCCAATTAATTGGATTTTATCAAAAGAATACTTCTGATGATTTGGATGCTTTGAACTTGCGTTTTGCTTGGGAGTATCAGCCCTTGTCATATGTTTATTTGGTGTTTAATCAATTGAATTATACAGGTGCCGACTTGATCAAGCAGCGTGAGCAAACATTTTTGACTAAATTGTCTTTCCTTAAACAATTTTAAAATGGAAATCGAATTACGCAGTGATACATTTACTTTGCCTACGCCCGGCATGCGGGAAGCCATGTTTCAAGCGCCTCTTGGGGATGATGTGTTTGGGGAGGACCCTACGGTAAATGCCTTGGAAGAAAAGGTTGCCAAAATGTTCGGCAAAGAAGCGGCCTTATTTTGTGTTTCGGGAACTCAGAGTAATCAAATCGCAATTTCAGTTCATGTGAGCAAAGGGCAAGAAGTGATTTGCGATGAATTGAGCCATATTTATTTATATGAAGGAGGAGGAATTATGGCGAATGCGGGAGCTTCTGTTAAATTGCTGAAAGGTGATTTAGGCCGATTAACCGTTTCCCAAATTGCAGCTTCGATTTCCCCAGATGATATTCATGCTTGTGAGAGTCGACTAATAAGTTTAGAGAATACAGTTAACAAAGGTGGAGGAAGTGTCTACAGTTCAGACGATTTGCAGGCGATATCGGATTTTTGTCGGCAAACGCAAATCCCTCTACACCTTGACGGTGCACGGATTTTCAATGCCATGGCTGTGACGGGTCAAACGCCTTTGCAGTTTGGGTCTTGGTTTGATACCATTTCGATTTGTTTGTCCAAGGGATTAGGTGCCCCCATAGGTTCTGTGCTGATTGGGTCCAAGAATTTTATCAAAAAAGCGCGTCGAGTTCGTAAGCGTTTAGGAGGCGGTTGGCGCCAAGCTGGCCTTTTAGCTGCAGCTGGTATCTATGCTCTTGATCACCAGGTAGAACGTTTGAAGGAAGATCATCTTCGAGCGGCAGCTATCGCCAAGATTTGTGCGGATTTACCTTGGGTTGATAGTATTTTGCCTGTGGTAACGAATATTGTGATTGTCCGATTAAAAGAGGGGATTCAGGCTATTGATCAGGTGGCTACTTTAAAGGCAAAAGGAATTCGTTGTGCACCTTTCGGGCCGCAATACATCCGATTTGTGACGCATTTGAATTTTGATGATGCGGCATTGGTTGCCTTTGAAAACCAAATTATTCAGTAAAATTCCTTCGGCTTAGCCTTTATTGGAAAATAATATTCCATGCAGCGAAAAGCCTTTAAAATGTTCTTGCTTCCGGGTTTCGAAGCGGAATACAAAAAAAGACATGAGGAAATTTGGCCTGATTTGGCCAAACTACTGAAATCCGTCGGCATTCAGCACTATTCCATTTTCTTGGATGAAAAGACCTTGACGCTTTTTGCCTATTTGGAAGCACCTGATTTAGCTTTGTTGGACTCCTTACCAAAGCATCCCGTGATGCAAAAATGGTGGAAATTCATGCGGGATATCATGTTGACGAATCCTGATAATTCTCCCGTGGCCATCGACATTCCATCCGTTTTTTACTTTGAGTAAGATGTACAAAAAACTACTTTTCTTGATTCTATTGCCTGTAGGCATGGTCATTGCCAAACCTGATAAAAAGGTGGTCTTGCAAAAGATGCATTTGGCGAATCGTTATTTCCAACAAAAATGGCCAGATGTAGGGAAGCCCATCGTGAGTCCTGATAAGACCCGCCCATCCAATATTTGGACGCGCGCGGTGTATTATGAGGGATTGATGGAGCTTTATAAATTGGATCCTAAAGCTTCCGACTTGAAATACATGGTCGACTGGGGGAATTTTCATCAGTGGAGTTTACGCAATGGCGCTAAAACGCGCAATGCGGACGATCAAGCTTGTGGCCAAGTGTATATGGACCTGTTTTTGATGCAACGCGATTCAGCTCGTATCAAGCCGATCAAAGAGAATATAGATAACATGATGGAGACGACAAAGGCCGACGATTGGTCATGGATCGATTGTTTACAAATGAGCATGCCTGTTTATACACGTTTAGGGGTGATTTACAAAGATCCGCGCTACTTCCAAAAGATGTATGATTTGTATGCCTATACCAAATACAAACATGGTGGAAACGGTTTATATAATCCTGCGGAGAAATTGTGGTGGCGCGATAAAGACTTTGTTCCACCTTATAAAGAACCGAATGGCGCGAATTGTTATTGGTCTCGCGGGAGCGCTTGGGTCTATGCGGCATTAGTTCGTACCTTGGATTTATTGCCTCAAAATGATCCGCATCGGGCGGAATATTTGGCTGATTTTATTGCTCTTTCGCAAGCCCTGCCTGCTTTGCAGCGTCAAGATGGGTTTTGGAATGTGAGTTTGAAAGATCCCTCGGATTTCGGCGGACCCGAATTAACGGGAACGTCTCTGTTTGTTTATGGAATGGCTTGGGGCGTTAGAAAGGGTATCTTGCCAGCTCAAAAATATCAAACAGTCATTGATAAAGCTTGGAAAGGGATGTCGACCTGTGTGCATCCGAATGGATTTTTAGGCTATGTGCAGGGGACTGGAAAAGAACCCAAAGATTCCCAGCCAGTAACCTATGATCATGTGCCTAACTTTGAGGATTTTGGTTTAGGTTGCTTTTTGTTGGCAGGATCTGAATTAATTCGCGCGAAATAAGATGCGTTGGCTGCCTCTTTTACTCCTATCTTTTGCTTGTTTAGGGCAGAAGATTGACCGACGAAATGTGGTTGAGCGGCATGTAGTACAAATAAATTCTGCTGATACCTTAGCTTCATTATCCGTGGGAAACGGTTCTTTTGCTTTCACGGTGGATATCACGGGTTTGCAATCATTTCCTACCGTATATTCCAAAGGAATCCCATTAGGTACGCAAAGTACTTGGGGCTGGCATGCTTTTCCTAATACATCACATTTTAAGCGTTCTGAGACCCATCGAAATGCTTTGTATGCTGGCAGAAAAATTTCCTATGCTTTGCAAGGACATCAAAATGCTCGAAAAGATTCTGCAACTGAATATTTTCGGCAGAATCCGCATCGAGTACATCTAGGTCATTTCGGTTTTCGCATCTTTTCAAAGGCAGGTAAACTACTTGGATTAAATGATTTACATGGAATTTCTCAGCAATTAAATCCTTATACAGGTGAAATTTCGTCTCATTTTGAGGTGGAAGGTGTACCTGTGGATGTCATTACATTTTCATCCCAAAATGCAGACGATGTGCACGTTCGAGTGAAATCAAGTTTGTTGGCAACAGGTCAGTTGCGCTTTTACCTAGATTTTCCATTTCCAAGCCAACAATTTTTAGATGAAGGGGTTCGATATCAGTCGGCAGGCCATAGAAGCCAAATGCGTAGACTAAATTCCAATCAATTTGCTTTTAAGCATGTCTTAGATCAATTGCAATATTCAACTTACATCCGAGCAAATGCTGGCCTGAAAGCAGCTCGAGTTTCGCCGCATCAATATGAAATTCTTATGAATTCAACGAATGAAATAGAACTTCAAGTAGGCTTTGGTCAAAATACGCCTAACAGTTTCAGCGAGGCTCGAGAAATAAATCGTAAGGCCTATGTTCGTTATTGGAATTCGGGTGGAATGATTGATTTTGGAAATGTGAAAGATCCTCGCGCGAAGGAATTAGAGCGTCGGATGATTTTATCCATGTATTTGACCAAGATACAGTCGACCGGCGCGGAACCGCCTCAAGAGACAGGTTTGACTTATAATTCCTGGTACGGCCGACCGCATTTGGAAATGACTTGGTGGCATGTGATGCATTTTGGTTATTGGAGGAAGACTGATTTATTAGCGAAATCTCTGCCCTGGTATTCGAAGAATTTTAAAAAGGCAAAGGCTTTAGCTCGCCGACAAGGTTTTGTAGGAGTTCGTTGGCAGAAAATGACGGATCCCGATGGGGGAGAGTCACCATCTTCAGTGGGTTCATTTTTATTGTGGCAGCAACCACATATAATTGATATGTTGGATTTAATTGTCAAAGGAAAGCCCTTGGCTTTTCAGAAAAGGTATTTTCATCTCGTGAATGAAACAGCTCAAGGCATGTATTCGTTGTTGGTTTGGAATATAGAAAAACAAGAATATCAAGTGGGGCCAGGTTTTATTCCCGCGCAAGAATCATTGCCTTATGCAAGCACTTATAATGCACCTTTGGAATTGGCGTATTGGCATCAAGGCTTGCAAAAGGCCCAAGCTTGGAGGCTACGATTGGGATTAAAGGCTAATAGGAATTGGGCGCATGCCTTAGCGCACTTTCCTACCTTGCCTGAACATGAGGGTATTTACCAGGCTGCCGCAGGAATAAGGGATGGTTTTCAAAATCCACGCTTTTTGTCGGATCATCCGGCTGTATTAGGTGCCATGGGGATGCTTGAGCCTTTGCCAACAACTGATACGTTAAAAATGCGAAATACATTGGCTAAAGTGTTGAAAAATTGGAATTGGCCAAGTACATGGGGCTGGGATTATCCTTTAATGGCGATGACGGCGATTCGTTTGAAAGATGCCGACTTGGCCATTAATTTATTGCTAGCTCCGCAAGAAAAGAATACGTATTTAGTGAATGGTCATAATTATCAAGATAAGCGTCTTCGTTTGTATTTACCTGGAAATGGAGGGTTGTTGGCAAGTTTGGCTTTCTTAGCTCGAGGTCAACTGGGTGATAATCAATTTGTTGGCTTTCCTGCCAACTGGCCTGTTCGGCTCGAAGGTTTCGGTAAATAGTTGGATATTTTGTAGTTAAAATAGAACTTATATTCTAATTTTACCGATAACTAACATTTATGCACATGAAAAAGAATTTACTAGGAGCTTTTGTGGGTGGTTTGATGCTGTTCGTTTGGCAGGCATTGTCTCACATGGCATTTAATTTACATGAGCCCAATCAGAAATATGCCGCAGGTCAAGATTCTGTGTTGGCAGCCATTAAAACGCATATTAAGGAACCAGGCGGGTATATATTACCTCGGATGCAAGATGAATTGTCCATGGATCAAATGGAGACTTTTACAAAATCGATTCAAGGTAAACCTTGGGCGATGGTTCGTTATTATCAAGCCTATGAAGTGGATATGAATTCCAATATGCTACGTGGTTTAGCTGTGAATATTTTATTGGTATTCTTATTGATTTGGATCATTAATCGATTGAAAGTGCCTAGTAAACAAAGCATTTTAAGTTTAAGTATTGTCGTGGGATTTATCGCTTTCAGCAATATTTCCTATACGGAACACATTTGGTATCCCGTATTTGATTTGCGAGCGCAATTGATCGATGCGATTGTAGGTTGGGGCCTAACTGGAATATGGCTCGGCTATTGGATGACGAAAAGAAATTAAATGAAAAAAGCCCCTAACCATGGGGCTTTTTTTTGTGGAATCGGAGGGATTCGAACCCTCGTCCAAACCTAGAAACCGGAAGCTTTCTACACGTTTAGATTTGATCAATTTTCGATGCCCAACAGGTTCAGATCAGACCTTATTGAACACTTATCCGCTGGATACTAGTGAACGCTTAGCGAAATCGCATTCACCGACTCTGCATGGTCGACGCTCCAGATTCCCTAGCGGCAGAGTTTGGCCTGGGTGGAACGATGGCAATTGGTTAGTCTATCAGACTAAGCAGCCATGGCATACGAAGTATTGCCAGCTATAATTCGAAGGTTTTTTTAACAGGAAATGCCTCCAACTCCCGACGTGCTTACAACCGA
>JACCDU010698356.1_pt1 | contig 32957 bp, 45 predicted proteins | sample 7446081 | NCBI WGS metagenome assembly JACCDU01 (sample SAMN15323447, study PRJNA562643) | freshwater metagenome | isolation source: river surface water | place: USA:Blue River Watershed | collected 2017-08-17
CTACATAGTTACACACCTCGATGGCAAGCCCACCACCGAGGAGCAACGGTATGCCACGTTTCTACATGAGTTCATACACGCCGCACTTCATACCTTAGGTCTTGAAGATTCCGAGCAGCTCGCTGCAGGCCTTGAACAGATGCTATTCCAACTACACAAGACGGCTCGATGGAAACGATAGTGGTCTCAATTACGCCTGAAGGCGTCGCAACGGTATGCTTTACAGATAGGCCACCGGTGTCGGTGGATGCAGGTACGTTCAAGCGCATTTTGAGCTACAAGCTTGACCTTGAATCCAAGGCCGGAAAAAAAGTTTCGGACGCTTGGTATGCGGAAACTTTGGAACGGTTGTCACTTAGCTCGACACGCAGTTAGACCCCCAAATTTTTTTTTGAGGGGGGTATTTACTTTGCGAAAAAAGGCCCTATATTTGCGCTACACTGTTTTACAAGTATAACGCAAGGGGCTGTCATGAAGGACGAACTGTACAAGTATGAGGAGCTGGTTGAGCTCTACAACGAGATGATCGATGAGCTTGAAGGCGATGTGGTCGTATGTGGTATGAGTTATCCTGCAAGTAGGGTACTGAGGGAGTGCGACCCAATCGCATGGCGCGTAGGTTTCCATGACTGGCTCTCAGATGAGTTTGAAGAGCTGGAGGACCTGCCAGACATTTTCCAACGCCGTGAACTATAACAACCGGCGCACTGCGCCAATTCTAAACAACGAGGAGGTACTGTATGAGCAAACGATTGACGTTGACAATTACGTTGTCACCTCAAGCATCCGATATGCTTGCAGAGATTGCAAGCAAGACACTCAGGAGCCGCAGCCACGCCATTGAATCAATGATCATTGGCGAATACATCAGCAAACATTGGCAAAACCAGACACTACCAAGTGAGTTGGTCAACAAATCCATCACAATGAAGGGGCAATGAGATGAAAATTGGGCTTGACATCCGAATTGTAACGGATGCCACTGGGAAACGCGGACTGCGTGTGTGGCCTGAGGTTGAAGGTACCGAGCGTGCTCGCACGTATGCTGCAGCTATCCTCGCAACCATCCTTCTGATTGGCGTTCTCTGGATCACATCCGAGGTGCCAGATCCTGAAATCAAACCATCAGTAACAATTATGGGAGGGTATTGAAATGGCCATTCAAGTAACAACAAAAGGCAACCGGGTTGCAGTAGATACAATCAATGTGTTGATCTACGGCCAACCGTCTACTGGCAAGACGTCTCTGTGCTACACTATGGACTCACCGTTGGTGTTAGACTTTGACGGAGGCGCTCACCGATCACAACAGTCAACCCTTGGCACAACTATCCACGTAGATACGTGGGCTGACATGCCAGAAGTGATGAATGACTACGTGACAGATCCGCAATACAAGACGATTGTCATTGACACCGTTGGTTCGGCGCTCGACTACATGGCGGCGTACATTATCGCAACCAACCCAAAAATGGGAACTGCAAAAGGTACGTTGACGATGCAGGGTTGGGGTGAGCTGAAGGCAATCTTCAGTAGTTGGTTCAAGCGCTTGAACATAATGGGTAAGAATGTGGTCATGATCGCTCACCACAAGGAGGAGCGCGAAGGTGACAACGTCCGCAAACGTCCTGATGTACAAGGTAGCTCATACGGCCTCGTAATGAAGCAGGCTGACTTCGTGGGTTTCGCATACCTTAGTGATACAAGCAAGCGTGTGATTGGATTCGCACCAACAGGCGACTATTTTGGCAAGGATAGTGCAGCACTCGGTGTCGTAACGGTTGATGACTTCAACGAAAATCCGTTGTTTGGTGTGCACCTAATTGACCGGATGATCAAAGCCGTGGGGAATTCCAACAACGAGCACGAGAAGGTACTTGAACTGCTGCGAGACTACCGTGAACGGCTCAAGGCCTGCACCGAACCGGCTCAACTTGACGCACTCGTCAATGACCTCGCCTCTGCACCGGATTCGGTCAAGACACAGATGCGAGCGCTGGTTGTAAAGCACGCAAAATCGGCCGGTTGGAGTTACGACAAGAGCTCCTCCACTTACACCGTGCAGGCGTGATATGAGCAAGCCCATATACCAATACCGGGCCACGCAAGTGGAGAAGTACAGGCGATACATTAACGATGAGTGGACGTCGCACGAGGAGATGTTGCAATCACTTGTTGGTGGCATCGAGCCGAACCACGCAATGGAGTTTGGGACTGCGGTACACGCGTCAATCGACCATTTGCAGCGCACTTGGCAACTTCTCGATCATCCGCAGTTCAAGCTCAACCCAGATTCACTGCACCACTGCAAAGAGTTACTCACCTACGACGCAATCACTGAGATAACGGCCACAGGTATTGTGGCGGAATATCCTGACTGCATCATTGAACTCAAGGGGACTGCTGACGCCGTCCTCGGAACACGCGTGATTGACTTCAAGACTACACTCAAGTCAATTACGGACTCCAAGGTGCAGGCCTATCAAGACTCAATGCAGTGGAAGTGCTACTTGTGGTTGTTTGCGGCCAAACGGTTTGACTTTGTCATCCAACACTGGCAGGCCGATGATGATTGCGTTCACTTCATTGCGGATGAACAGATAGTAACGTGCAGCGCATACGGCTCGATGCAGGATGACGTGCGCCGCATGGTGATTGGTCTGCATGAGTTTGCGGTGCAGAATGAAGTGCACTTGATCCGTTCCGAGACTCTCAATTTTTACCAACCGTCAAAGACATACAGTTTTTTGACACAACCTTAGGGGGCTATATGACAGAGGAGACCATCAAATCACGCTACGCACACATTTCGGATGAGGTAATGATTGTGCATGTAAGTGAACTCATACTTGCGTTGTCATTCCGAGGATGCTTGGATGCTCGCAACGCGTTTCTGATGATCAGTCTATTGGGAGACGCAATCAACCCGGCCGGACTGGACCAGACTGAGGAGATCATTCAAACTGTGGAGGGACTGGGCCATGCTTGAGAGACTTCCAAAAACACCGGGCCAATACGTTGTGGCTCAGTACATCAAGTTGAACGTTACGAAAGAGCATCGGACTTGGTTTGACATCGACGTCCGGTACACAAGAGACGGTATTGAGAAGCGCATACGCCGCAAGTTATACCTTGTCTCAGGTGCAGGACAGGACGCGTTTTTGAAGGCCCAAAACGAGGCGATTGAAGAGTGTCGCAAGGTATACCGTGAGTTGCGTTCAACAACGGCCGAACTGGGAGACGTCGTGGAGATACGCCGCGTGGAATACGAGCGCCGCAAGGCCCAACAAGCTAAGTTGCTTGAGGAGCGTGTCAAGCTTGCACGCCGGGACGTCCAACACGTTTGGGCTATCTACGGACCTGCCCTCAATATGCGTGAGCCGTTCTACATTTTTCAGTGGGGTGGGTAATGCCAAAGTCATATGAATCAACGCAACGAGGCCGGATATTGGACTGGTTGAAGTCCGGTTGTGAGTTGAGCGCATACGAGGCCCTGCACCGGTTTGGTTGTTTGCGTCTTGCTGCACGCATAGAGGAGCTACGCAAGCTTGGTTACAACATCGAGACGCTACGTCAAAAGGCAAGGCAAGGCGTGAGCTACGCAGTGTACAGGATGGCAGATGATACAACGAAGTCCTGAGCATTTTCAGGAGAAAACAGGCACGAGCATGTTGGTTGAGCGCATGAATGAGCGTCAACTTGAGCTATGGCATGAACGTGCAGCAATCATTGAATACGTGGGCAACTACAGCCGGGAGGACGCCGAATGGCTTGCGGCCGTTGATGTACTGCGTGATGTTTTACCACAACGAAGGGCAAGGTAATGGAGTATTCTGGAGAAGTCATTTTCATCGGTCCAACCGAGCAGGTGTCAGAGACGTTCAAGAAACGCGTGTTTGTTGTACTTGACAAGTCGGGCAAGTACCCAAACGAGGTCATGTTTGAGTTAGTGCAGCAAAACACGCGGTTGCTCGATGAGATCATCATTGGAGATATTGTGACGGTTGCGTATGACATCCGAGGACGTGGGTACAAGCGCAAGGACGGAACACAGGGATGGATGAACAGTCTGCACGCTTGGAAGGTTGTCAAGTACAAGGGTGAACCGTCGAAACCACGAGACTACACAGATGCGTTCCCAAGCTTCTGACCGTTTTGTTTTCTTCGCACTTCTCAAGTCAGCTATCGTGGCACTTCCGGTTCCTGAGTTCCGTTTCCATCCCATAAGGCGTTGGCGTTTTGATTACGCTTGGCCTGACGAGCGCCTCGCATTGGAGGTTGAAGGTGGGATCTGGATTGGAGGACGTCACAACCGCGGTTCCGGCTTTGTCAAAGACATGGAGAAGTACAACCGAGCTGCTTGTATGGGCTGGCGCATTATTCGTTGCCAGCCCAACGAGCTCACCAAGCTTACCACTATTTCACTGATCAAGGAGGCGCTTGAATGTCAACCGTGAGGGAATGGTTCCCACATGATTACTATGCCAGCCGCGACATCAAACTCATGCGGCTCTTGCGGCTTGCAGAGGGCCCAACCGGCTCGTCACACCTATATGGCATGTATTGGTACACGGTGGAGATGCTCCATTTCATGCCAGACGCTACCTTGTTTGACGTAGTGGATGCGTTGCAGATTGGGCTGAGGGTTCAACCGGAAATGGCGTTGCAGTTCATCAAAGAGTGCGACAAGCTTGGGTTGTTTTTCGTTGATCAAGACGGCCCTCAGCCCATAGTGCAGTGTGAGCGTGTTCAGCGCAATATAGAGGCCCGTCAACAGGTTACCGAGCGCAAACGCAGCGCAGCATCGAAACGTTGGAATGCAGGTGCAGTGCAGGAGCAATGCAGTAGCAATGCACGTGCAATGCCAGACATAATAGACAGACAGATAGATAAAAACAAACAGAGAGAGGATATAGGGCCTGACGGCCTCGCACCCTCCTCTGAGGTCAAGTCCAAGGCCAAACCCGGTGCAGACATCGAGGTGGTCCAATACTTTGCGGAACTTGGCATGCCCGAATCCGAGGCGCACCGTTTCAAGGACTATTACACGTCCAACGGTTGGAAGGTTGGACGCGTCCAAATGAAGGATTGGAGGGCGGCTGCTCGAAACTGGCGCAAGGGGTATATGGAGAAGGCCGGTCAACGAGGAGATACGGCCCAACGAACTGCACCCCAAGGATTACCGGCGCAAGTGATTGAGATTGCTCAGAGGCAACCAATCTCAGAAACTGACAGGGAGCGCTTCAAGGCCATGTACCTGAGTAAAGTCTCACCGGACGAATAAAAACGTCACCTGCGTGACAGGAGACACCAAAGAACACTATTGTAGAGAGGCGAAACATGAAACGATTTGAGGTTGAAGTGTTTGTATGCGCACGTCGCAAGGTTGAAGTGGAGGCCGAAACCAAGGAGGGTGCAGAGGAGCTTGCGGAGGAGTTGATGTGGAACTACGTGTTGGATGGCAATGACCTTGATTGGGACTTTGACACAACGGAGATGATCATGCCCGGTCAAGAGGACTTCGACTGACTTTTGTCAGGTTTGTTTCACAGTCGATTGTGTAGATTCGTGGAGTTTTGCGTACAGGAAACCGCAAAAAAGAGGGGGCCACGCATAAGCCGGCCCCCAATTCTATCACAGTAGGGAGACCACCATGAGCATGACTATCGTCAACAAGCCGGTTGACAGTCTCATCCCGGCCTTGTATAACCCACGCCAGATGACCAAAGAGCAGGCGAATGATTTGCGCTTGTCCATCCAGCAGTTTGGATTCGTTGACCCACTCATTGTCAACGTCCATCCGGACCGCAACGGCGTGTTGGTTGGCGGTCACATGCGCCTTCGTATTGCCAAGGAGATGGGACTCAAGGAGGTGCCTTGCGTTGAGGTATCGCTCACCGAGGATGAAGAGAAGCAACTCAATGTTCGCCTCAACAAGAACACAGGCGAATGGGATTGGGATGCACTTGCCAATTACTTCGATGCAGACGAACTGATGGAGTGGGGCTTCAAGGACTTTGAGTTGGGTCTCAAGGACACTGACTTGCAGGTTACTGCAGATGAGGCTGCCAAGTTGCGAGCCGATGCAGGTGACCGATACGATGACAGTGACCTTGACACGGGCCACGTGCGCCTTGTCCAACTGTTCCTGACACAGGGTCAACTTGACCAGTTCAACGCCGTCATCGAGGAGATACGAGAGAAGGACAACTGCTCAGTGACGGACGCCGTCATGAAGATTGTCAACCGTTTCGCACATACCTGAGGACGTTATGTCAGTGCTCCAGATACGTCTCAAGGATGAGGACTGCCTCACAGACGAACAAGCCGAGGCGCTTGCAGGCATCAAGCTTGATGACAACAGTTATCGGCAGGTCATTCGGACCGATGCAGACGTGTACAAACCTGATGGCAGCCTACTGCTGAGGTTTCGTCGCAACATCATACCTTACCACACAGTTGCCAACGCCTACAAGCCCTTGCGCAAAGCTGCCAGCGCCTCGCACAACAGAGGACTTGCGGCCGGATTCATCCAACAGAACAAGGATGATGAGCTCAACAAGAAAATACCGATGGCCCAAGTGGCCCCAACGAGATACCGCAGGGTGCGCAAGGACGGCTCGTTGTCCAATACGGTAACGGCTGCCATTGTCAACTCAGGCATCATTGGGTACTTTGACAGATACCCACGCATACCCTACTGCAGGCAGACGGCTTTCAATATCGACTACCATGCAGAGTTCCGTGACGATATTTACCCATACATCAAGGCGATTGACAGGTTGTATGAGGAGCTTGTTCCGGAGGCCTATGCCAAGCAACGCAAGCTTGCTGACACTACCTCACAGGACTTCGTGATACGTGGAACGGCCTTCACAACCGTTACTGTCAACAAGAATTGGCAGACGGCCGTACACAAGGACGCCGGTGACTATCCTGAGGGGTTTGGCAACCTCGCAGTAATTGAGGCCGGCAAGTACCAAGGGGGTTACACTTGTTTCCCCAAGTACCGTGTGGCGGTGGACGTGCGCACATCGGACTTTCTCGCAATGGACGTGCACGAGTGGCACGGTAACACACCAATCATTCCGTCCGCAGGCCGTTACGAGCGCGTGTCAGTCGTGTGCTACTACAGAGAGAACATGTGGAAATGCGGGACTGCAGATCAGGAACTTGAACGAGCCAAGCAGCACGGGGCCAAAAATATCTCAGAACAGTTAGGGCCAAAGTAATGTGCGCCGTTGTGGGTCTGTACACTAACGATTACAACGAGCAGGTTCACGAGGACCTGCAACGCGTCCTACATGAAAGCCGTGTACGTGGTCTCCATGCATTCGGCCTCGGATGGATCGCACCGGACGGCTCCACACAGGTTGCTCGCAAGTCCACACTGTCCACTCTGTGCCAACATGTGAACAACCTGTCCCTCACAGGTTGCGTCAGATTGGTCTGTCATACGCGTTACAGTACCTCAGGAGACTACAAGGTGGAGGCCAACAACCAACCCATTGTAGTTGGTGATATGTGCCTTGCATTCAACGGCGTGCTGCACATGGGAACCAAAGCCGATATGGAGAGGGCCTTGGGCGAAAAAATGGACACTGACAACGATGGGGAGATGTTTGTGCGACAGGTCCTCACAGGTTGCGACCCTGTCCACAGTGTACAACATGGCACATTCACAGGAGTGTGGTTGCGCAACGGACGTCTGCACGCATTGACCAACGGTAAACGGCCTGCATGGTTGTACAGCAACGGAGGCACCCAGATCATTGTCAGCACCTACGACATTGCCAAGAGAGCAGGCCTCAACACCGGTCTGCTTGCGCCTCTTGTGCCAAATAAACTGTACCAGTTCTAACATGCTGCCATACCTTGACTACCATCGGATGAGTTCCGAGGCCGGTGACATTGATCCGGCGTTTGATTCCCTGTTGTACGTCTGCAACCGGTTTGAGCTCAATACCGAGCAGAGGTATTGGTTGGCTTGGTTGTACGGACTGTGCTACTCAGCCCCCACTGTGTACTACATGTACAACGAGTTCCCAGACTTTGAAACGGTTGATGTGGGGCGGCTCAAGAGATGGTGGGAGGCGAATAAGCACCGTTGCCTGTTTCAAACGGACCGGCTGCGCATGAAAACAATGAATCTAATGGTGCCGGCGTTTCTGTCATACCGGTCGATGGTGCAAGGATCACAGGAGGCAACGTGGCAGCGTATTTGCGGCGCTCCCTTACCAGAACTGGCATATCAATCTGCATACAAGTATTGGTCCGGCCTCAAATACTTTGGACGGTTTACCATGTTCAACTATCTGCAGGCAGTGCAGGTCCTCACCGGTTTCCCTATGAGTCCAACTGACCTTGACCTCGCCAATGCGGAGAGTTGCCGCAACGGCCTTGCGTTTGCGATTGATCGGGAGGACCTAATGAACCACGACGACAAGCGCCGGCTCACACGAGAGCAGATGCAGTACCTTGAGGTGTGGTTGGACCGCACATCGGTCCGGGCATACGAGCTAAGTGAGGAGAGACACAGAAGCTTGTGGAGCGTGGAGACCACTTTGTGCGCCTACAAGAAGTACAGGAGGGGCCAACGGTGGGTTGGGTACTACATTGACCGCATGGGCGCTGAGATACTGCAGATGTCACAGTCAGTCAACAACGGCGTGTGTTGGGACGTGCTTTGGGACTTCAGGCGTGAAACCTACAAGCCGGATCAGTTGTGGGAAAACAAGTCAAACAAACCACCGAGGTTGCCGCGATGAAGATCATTGGCATTGGAGGCGTTCCGGCCTCTGGCAAGTCACACTTGATTCAATCGTATATGGCCAACGTATCTGCCAGACTGGGCAAGCCGTTTGTGCCGGCTGGGTACGGCTTGGCGATGTACGAGAAGTGTGGCGATGTGTACGTGATGGGACGCTACCAAGGCGTTGCAGAGTTTCCCGGTACGGACCGGATGTCAATGAATTGCTATCGTCACGTCAAGATGTTTTGGCGTACTTTGGCCAGTAGCGCACCGAGCGCAACCGTAGTGTTTGAAGGCAACAGGCTATTCAAGTCAGACGTATTGACCTTCTCTGAGGGCATCGCTGACACGCACTGGATGATCTTGACAACCTCTGAGGAGGTACTTCACACGCGTCACGAGGAGCGCCGGGACAACCAGTCACCTCGCATCCTGCAGGCACGTCAGACCGAAATCAACCGTTTGATTGAGGCCAAACCCAACGTGCACGTAGTGCAGAACGACACAGCCCAACAGAGCACAGTAACATTGCAGGCGTTGTTGACACTTACCTTTGGTGTAAATTGAACTATGGCAAGACCACAGAAGGACATCAACCCGGATCAGGTACTCAAGTTGGCGGCACTCGGCTGCACCAACGAGGAGATCGCAAGCGTGGTGGGGTGCTCGCACGACACCCTCGCACGACGGTTCAAGGATGAGTTGGCAGACGGACGGTTGCAGGGGAAGGCCTCGTTGCGACGTAAGCAGTATGAAATCGCGATGTCAGGCAATACGACCATGTTGATCTGGTTGGGCAAGCAGGCGCTTGGACAATCCGACAAACAAGAGATACTTCAAACCGGACCAATAGTGTTGGACCTCAGCTCAAGGCCTAATGGAAACGACAGCAACAGTCAAGGTTGACCCCACGCCGGCACAACGAGCATTCCTGCAAGACACTTCCAAGCTCAGTGCCTTCATTGGAGGCATCGGATCAGGCAAGACGTTTGCAGGCGTTCTCAAGATACTTCAGATGCCAGCCGGCTCCATAGGGGTTGTCGTGGCCCCAACCTACCCAATGTTGCGAGACGCTACAATCAAGTCTGTCAAGGAAATGCTTGGTCCCCTCATCACGAGGTTCAAGGAAAGCCCAGACCTATCAGCAACGTTGCGCAACGGTACACAGATCATGTTCCGTTCCGGTGACCATCCGGACCGGTTGCGAGGGCCCAACCTAAATTGGTTTTGGCTTGACGAGGGTGCCTATTGCGAGGAGGCCGTGTTTGACGTCCTCATCGGCCGCATCCGGAAACACCCCACCTACGGTTGGGTCACATCGTCTCCAAACAAGAAAAACTGGGTGTACCGGACGTTTGGCAAAGGCAATCCGTATGGGTATACCATCCATCACTCAAGCACGCGTGAGAACCACCACCTACCAACGGACTACGCAGAGACGTTGGCCAAGAGATACAGCACCTCGTTTGCGCTGCAGGAAATTGAAGGCCAGTTTGTTGACTTTGAAGGCGCTCGTGTCAAACGTGAGTGGCTGAGGTACTCCAATACCACCAGCTTTGTCCGTTACGCAATGGGGGTTGACTTGGCTGTGTCTCTGCAAAACGAGGCAGACTACACCGCGATTGTGGTGGTTGCAGAGGACGCTGAAGGCAATGCCCACGTGGTGGACGTGTTCCGAGAACGGCTCACATTCAATGACATTCTCACGACCATCCGGCACTATGCTGAGAAGTGGTCCGTGGATTCGGTCGCAATCGAGAAGGTGCAGGCACAAGCGTATGTGGCTCAAGAGTTGATGCGCACTACCATGCTCCCGATTGATCCGGTGACTCCACGAGGAGATAAGTTGGCACGGTTCATGCCCATCGAAGGTAAGATTGAACATGGATACCTGCACCTCACAAGGGGTTTGCCTTCGTATTTTGAGGATGAGCTTCTCAACTTCCCCAATTCCGAGCACGACGATACAGTGGATGCGCTTGTCTACGCAATCCACGCACTTACAAACAAGCTTCAGATCATAGCACTCTAATGACCCCACTGGAATACCTCAAGGCCTCTGTGTTTAGCTGGGTGGCCAAGTCCGCTGGGCTGCCTGTGATGAGCACGACCGGCAACCGGTACATTGCGCCTGACAGAAGGGCCTTTGAGCAACAGGCCAAAGCATACCTGAATCAGGTAGTGCTTGCCTGCATCGCCACAAGGGCACAGACGTTGAATGAGCCGGCTCTCACTGCAGTTGATCCTACCACAAAAGAGATCATACCGCAACACCCACTCACGCGTCTGTTCAAACGGCCCAACAAGCACATGTCGCAATCGATGTTTTGGCAGTACGTGTCAACCTACGTGGACATTGGTGGCAACGCCTACATCCACAAGGTGCGCAACGTATACGGCCAAGTCATCGAGCTGCGGCCGTACCACAGCGGTCACATCGTTCCAATCTCGGAATCCGGCCAATGGATTGACTACTACCAGTACAGCTACGAAGGCCACAACCGTGAGATTGATCCGCGTGACATCATTCACATCCGCAGCTATTACATTGATCCGTTGAATCCCATCCTCGGAATCAGCCCAATTCGTGCAGCCGGCATCAACATCGATACCTACAACGAGCTCATGCAGACGTTGTACAGTTACCTCCGCAATAACGGCGTCCCATCGGGTGTGTTGTCGGTGCAGAGCACGGTATCTTCGATGCAGGCCGAACAGCTCAAGGAGCAGTTCCAAACGAACACCACCGGCAAAAACCGAGGCAAGCCGATTGTTCTGCCAGCCGGTATGAACTACACTCAGATGGGTTTGGACGTCTCCAAGCTTGAGGCGTCCTCGCAGTTCGCTCAATACGAGGTGGCTATATGCGGTGTGTACCGTGTTGACCCATCGGTAGCTATGACAATGGCCGGGTTGCAGGCGAGCACCTACAACAACAAAGAAACCGCATTCAGGGAATACACACTGCTCACACGCGTCCCAACTTGGAACACGTGGGAGGAGCAGGTGGAGCTGTCATTCAGCAACGAATATCCTGAGGTAGATGTTGAGTTTGACCTCACTACCGTTGCGGCGTTGCAGGCCTCACCTGAGATGGTTGCGACGGTCACCGATCAGTTTGCCTCAAACATTATCACGGTCAACGAGGCACGCCAACGGCTCGGATTCCCTCCGTTGGAGACTGATGGCGACAAGTTCAGCTATTCCCTCGTTGCAGCGGCACCTGCGTTCGGAATGCTCTCAGAGCAATCGGAAACGCCGGACCCAACCGAGGGTATGGGTCTCAAGTGGAAACCAGCAGAGCGGCAACGGGAGGGGTGGATAGACCAGTCGTCTGACGTCAAGGCCGAATCGTTTTGGCGTGGTATGGACACTTTGATCAAAGAGTTTGCGAATGAGTTGGAGGACGATACGTCAAAATTGATCGCCCAAGTCGAGAAGGTAATGGTGCCAAACGCCACCAAGGGCCTCGCAAGCATCGATGTCAAGGCAGACCCCAAGATTGAGGTGCTCATCCAGCGCTACATGAAGTCAACCGGACCTGTCAGGGAGCGCCTCGTCAAGGAGATATCAAAACTGGCGTTGCAGGAAGTGGGTGCTGACCTGACGAGGGTGCAGTCATTCCTTGATGACATCCTCAAGGACATCACTACGGACATGGCATCAAAGATTAGCAAGAGCATTGGCAACATCCAGAAAGAGGTGCAGGACGTCGTAAGGGGTATGCCCGGCGCATCAGCCGATGACATCGAGGAGGCGCTGACAAGTAAGTTTGACACCCTCAAGTCCTCGCGAGCCGCTGCCATTGCACGGACCACCGCACGAGCCGCATCAACCCAAGCTGCAACCGGTACTTGGGACGCCTTGAACGATGAAGAGGAGGACCCGGACGAGGGTATTGTGAAAGTTTGGACCACACGCCGGGATGCCAAGGTGCGTGAGAGTCACAAGCGCCTTGATGGCAAGTGGGTAGAGATGGATGCAGAGTTTGAACCCGGCCTTGACGGCCCCGGCGTGGGCAGTAGTGTCGAGGACGTCGTAAATTGCCGGTGCGTTTTACGTCCGGTCCGGCGCAAAAATATCCCAAGGCAGGCAAGGTAGTCACCAAAATCCTTGTCTATTTGACCAACAATCTGTATAGATTCGCAACGTGAAACGAGAAGTAAAAAGCATACAAGCGGATGTGAAGGTGCAGGACGCCGGCGTGATTGAAGCCGTTGTGTCCGTGTTCGGTAACATCGACAGCTACAACGAGCGTGTCATGAAAGGCGCGTTCACTGATTCATTAGCCATCGGACTGCCAACAGGCGTACTGTCGCACGACTGGGACAACCCGGTTGCAGTAACGTTGGAAGTGCGAGAACTTGAGCCAGGGGACCCAATGTTGCCGGAGGCAATCCGAGCGCTTGGGGGACTCTACATCAAGGGCCAATTTTTTGATGACATCCCAAGCTCATGGGAAACCTACTTGAAGATCAAGCGTGGGTTGTTCCGTGAGTTCTCCATCGGCTATGAGGTGGTGGAGGACGGCTATGTGGATGGCACAAGAGAACTGTACAAAGTAAGACTACACGAATGGTCCCCAGTGTTGGTGGGGGCGAATCCTGCAACCTCTTTGCTGGCTGTGAAGAGTGCAGGGTTTGATGATCGCCTTGATCTGTTGGTTTCGGAGATCGAGCAGGCGGTTGACTACACCAACAACAGAGCCGATATGCGCGTCAAGGCAGGACGTGTATTGAGCAACCGCAATGTTGTAGCCCTCACGGCGTTGGCAGACGCCTTGGGCAAGGCACGCAAGGACATCATTCGCATTCTCGCAGAGGCCTCGCCAAGACCCAAGTCTGAGGACGGCAAGTCAGGCAACGGCCTGCAAACTATTGTTCTACGCAACTATTTGGAAAGTCTCGACATATGACACTGGAAGAGATCATGGCCCTGTTGGATGCGCTCCTTGCGAATCCAAACGCCACACCAGAAGAGATGGCAGCAACACTCACGCAAGTACGTGATGCCCTCCTCGCACTCACACAACCTGAACTGTCATCCGAGGGTGAAGGCGAAGCCCCAACCGTCACACCAGATCAGGTCCTCTCAATCACTGAAAAAATCACAAAGCTTGACGGTGTACGCAAGAAAAAGCTTGCTGCACGCGCACAGCTCGATTCGCTCAAGTCAGCTTCATGGAATACGCCGGTGAACGCACTACCTACTGGCACGAAGTCAAACCCAACGATTACGGTCAAGAGCCGTCACACTTCAAAGCACTTCAAGTCAAACGAGGACGCCTACAAGGTTGGCCGTTTCCTGAAGGCAGTTGGTGGTGACCAACAATCGTACCAATGGTGCGTTGACAACGGCGTTGGATTTAAGACACTCACGGAAGGCAATGACGCCTCTGCAGGCCTGCTTGTTCCTGAGTTCTGGGAAGACGCAATTTGGAACCTCAAGGAGCCACGCGGTATTGCTCGCCAGTACGCTCGTGTGGTACCTATGTCAGGCCCTGTGCACAAGCGCATCAAGTTTGAGAACGGTACCAACACTTGGTTCATTAGCGAAGGTGAAGCACCAACGCCGTCTGAACTCAAGTACGGTTACACAGTCCTCTCAGCCAAGAAGCTTGGCACAATGACATACATCACGTATGAGATTGCAGATGACGCAATGATCAACGTCGTTGACGAGATCACACGCGAAGCAGCATACGGCCTTGCTGACAAGGAGGACCAATGCTTGTTCGTAGGTGATGGTACACAGCCGTATGGCGGTGTTGTAGGCCTTCGCACACGCTACCAAAAGCTTGTCGAGGATGCAGGTGGCACTTGGGCAACGGATGCAGACAAGGCAAAGCTTGCGAGCGCCGTTGTTGGAGCAACTAACGCATGGTCAGGTATCACACGTGACAACCTCGCATCACTTCGTGGCAAGGTACGTCAAGGCCAAGGCAATGACTATTCGTACTTCTGCTCATCGGCGTTTTACTACGATGTGATGGCAAAGATCGCATACGCAGCCGGTGGCGTAACTGCCACAGAGATTGTCAACGGAGTGCCTCAAGAGCGCTTTGATGGCTATCCGGTTGTCATGGTCGAGACGATGCCACAGGAAAGTGCAGCAAATGACATCCCGGTATACTTTGGTTCGATGTCAAACGCAGTAGACTTTGGTGACCTCAAGTCAACAACAGTCGAGACTGACAAGAACATCAAGACACAGATCTGGGAAGTTGTCACAACAGAGCGCTTTGACATCAACGTTCACGATGTTGGCAACTACAACGCTACTGCGGCAAACCGCAAGCGCGGTTCACTCTCAGCCCTCATCACCAAGAACTAACCAAGGACACAATCAATGGAATCTTTGCAATCAGTCCGCAAGGGTATCTGTGTAGCGCCACAGGTACTGGACAACGCAACGGCAACTGCTTACGTTATTGACACAGCCGGCGTGGACTTCGTAAACATCGACGTAGTGATTGGCGCAACAGACGCGGCTCTCACAACGTTGAAGGTGCAGGAATCTGACGTGGCAACGAACTCAACAACGCTGTCATCGCCTTCTGACATCACTGGCCTCGTGTACGGGACATCAACACTTCCTGAGACCGGTGCAACGTCCTCGTTGCCATCGGCAACGGATGACAACAAGGTGTTCTCGTTTGAGATCAACACTCAGAGCCGCAAGCGCTACCTGCAACTTGTTGCAGTAGCTGCAAACGGTACGACTGGTGTGGCTATCTCAGCACACTTCAACGCAAACAAGATCAGCAACCAGACAATCAATGCCGCTGGCAAGGGTGTCTCCGCATATCTCAATGTGTAACGGGTGAAGCCGGTTTGGGGGCTCAGGCCCCCAAGCCCACCTCACTCAGAAGGATCAAACATGAGCATTTCAGGCTTCACAGGCATACGCGTTGGCGACATGCAGACCGTTGCGTTGAACAACTCAACGCCGGTCACCATTACGCCTCCTGCGGATGCAGACTTTTTGATGGTCGAGATCCATCAACACGACGCACGCATCACCTTTGATGGGAGCGCTCCAACAACCACCTACGGCTTCAAGCTAAGCAAGGACACGCCGTACACGCTTTCTGTTGGCTTAGGCACAACGTTGAAGGTGACGGCAATAGAGAACTCACCTAACCTATATTGGCAGGCTTTCCGTGTCAAGAGGGATGACAACGCATGATTGAATCAATCAACAACGCCGGTGGTGGCGGTGGTGGTGGCGTTCAATCGGTGACAGCCGGTACTGGCATCACCGTTGACAACACTAACCCAGATGCACCGATTGTCAACTTGGGTGCGCATACGCATGCTGCATCCGACATTACCACAGGTACGGTTGCCACCGCACGCCTCGCAACCGGTACGGCCTCCAATGGCACGTTTTTGCGTGGGGACCAAACGTGGTCGCCTGCACCGGTAACAAGCGTGAACTCACTCACAGGAGCCGTTACACTCAACGCCGCATCGGTAGGTGCAGCGGCCACGTCACACACGCACGACGCCTCGGCAATCGTTTCCGGTACTGTTGCAACGGCCCGGCTCGGAACCGGCACAGCGTCCTCGTCAACTTACTTGAAAGGCGATCAAACGTACTCAAGTATTGATGCGGGACACATCACAACAGGCACGCTCGGCACAGCGCGTCTCGCCTCCGGGACTGCAAATAGCACTACGTTTTTGCGAGGCGATCAAACGTGGGCGACAATATCAGCAGGTGACACCGTTTACACAGTAACTGCGGCAGACGCTGAGAATACTACAAGCGAAGTTGCAATCTGGTCTTTCACAGTACCGGCTAACACTTGGAATTTGGGCGAAGTAATTTGGGTGCCTCACCATGTGCAATCGTTGCAGAACAGCGGTTCAAGCATAATCATGTGGCGGCGTTTGTATGTAAACGGTGTGCAGGTCTTCAACGAAGGGAGCAATATCACAACGAGCAACGCGTTCAAGGAACAGTACGTCGAATACCACATGCACCGATTGAACTCAAACAGTATTCGTGTGGCTTCCACGCAAAACCTTACGACTGTTAGACCCGCAGGCAATGACTATTACAGCGATTTGGTTCAACAGGGCATAACTACGCAAACCTACAACCCCGTTGTGAACTTTGCTACTGCTCTAACAATTCAAATGCGTATTGCGTGGGCAACAGCCAATCCAAGTGCTTATGTACGGGTATTGAACGCACGAGCTTACAAACCAGCAGGACAGGTGACATAATGGAATTAGCAGTAGTTATAACGGCAATGGGTTTGCGTGGTGCAGCATCACACCGTACTTACGAGCGCATGGTGGAGACTTGGCTGGACCCCAACGAGCGCATCCCTACCGAGGAGGAGTGCGTTGCGAAGTGGAACGAGCTGGTTGCGTCAGGTTTCTTTGAGCCACCCTACCACGTCAAGCGCCTCGCAGCCTACCAAGATGCAGGACTTGACATGCAGTCCACGCTTGAGCTGTGCATGGAATACCAACTTGGTATTGCTACCAATGACATGGAGGCCGTTTCCAAGTACCGTGCCCGGCTTGCAGAGATCCACGAGAAGCGCAAGGCAATCAAGGCCTCGTTTCCCAAGGAGGTTTGATGCAGGACCAATTCACTAAGTGGATGTTGGGCATCAGTGCAGCGGTGATTGTGGCCATGGGAGGCGCTCTGTTCAGTACGGTTGTGGCCTTGCGCGAAGACATGGCCGTAATCAAAAATGAGCTTGCAGGAATGAACGAAACTGTGACTAAATTGGAGCTCATCCAAACACAAGTAGCTGACCATGAGTACCGAATCCAATGGATTGAACGAGGAGCCGATCAGCCGCGTGCCGACGGTACGCAGAGAGCCGTTGACACCGTTCGATGGAAGGTACGCTGAACCAATAACGGTTGGCAACGAGGAGATTGAGAAGTTGTGGGAGATCTCTGCGCTTGAACGGGCCATGCTCGCTTGGGAGGAGATCAAAACAAACACACAACTTGTTGTAGTTTTGACACCAGTTTTGTTCACTATCGTGCGAGCATACATCATGAAGGATTGGAAGACAACCGTCACAGGCGTGGTCAAGGCCGTTTTCAGCGTACTGACTATCTTTGGCATTAGTACTGGCAATCTCACCGAGGCGCTTATCACTGCGTTCATTGCAGCAGGCGTTGAAATCGTGCAGTCTATCCTCACGCCGGACAAGAAGTAACAAGGAGGGGGTGGGCTTCGTTCATAGCCCCCCAATGCGTTTCCCAATACCATACGATCGCCCACCCCTACTTATTCGGCTGTGGAACCGTGCCAAGAGCATCATGTTTGCCATTGGGTTGCAGACCAAACGATTGGCAAAATACAAGGACTATTCTGACAAGGGCCTATGAGCCACAACTTTACATGGTATGAGATCGCACGGCGTGAGCTGGGTGTCAAGGAACTCCAAGGCATTGCAGACAACCCACGCATAGTGGAATATCACAGCACCACAACACTTCGCGCAACAGACGATGAAGTGCCGTGGTGCTCCTCGTTTGTAAACTGGTGTGTACAACGAGCCGGTTACGTTGGCAGCGGATCTGCCGCGGCCAAGTCGTGGACGCGTTGGGGCCAACGAATCGACAAGCCGGTCAAGGGTTGCCTTGTAGTGCTTACGAGAAACGGTGGCGGCCATGTAGGTTTCTACGAAGGCGAGGACGGCTCGACACTGCACCTCCTCGGTGGCAACCAAGACGATGCAGTGAACGTGCGCAAGTACCGTCGCGACCGTCTTGTGTGCTTCGTACTGCCCAAGAAAATGAACGACAAAGATCAACTTGCATACGAACTGATGAAAGCCCAGCAATAATGGCATACTTGACCACAGCGCTCGCCAAGTCAGACTGGCTTCGTATTGAAGCCGCTGACACTACCATGGACGCCTTGATTGGGCGTATGATTGCGGCTGCAGAGGAGGAGATTGAAGGCATCATCAACCAACCGGTTGAATCTACGACGGCCACAATCTACTGGGAAGGTCAAGGACACCTTCAGCAGAAGTTGCTCTACACTGTACCGGTAACTGCGGTGGCACTCAAATCACGCGCAACCCCATTAGATAGCTGGACAACGATTGACGCAAGTCTATACACCGTCCGCAAACAGCCATACGGCGTGGCAATCTGGTACAAGGACTATTACACGGTCAATCTTGAGTATGAGTTCACTGCAACGGTTGGTTGGTCGAGCGCCTCGGTGCCGGCTGACATACAAGCTGCTGGGTACGAACTGGTGAAAGAGTTGTACTACGAAACGCCGTATGCAGGCCAATCAGAACGGTTTGGTATGAGCATCATCACCGAGGGACAAGGGGGCACAACATTCGCAAAGACTATCCAACGGATGCGTCCGTTGATTGCTGAGAAGCTTGCTCCATACCGCATGATGGTGATCTGATGGCAGATCCGTTTGGCAAAAAGGTTGAACGGATCAAGTCCGTTGTCAAGGCGTTCCTGCAACAGATACCGTTTGAGATGCAGCTATATGCCATCGAAAACATGGGAGAGGATATTGGCTCAGAGGCGTTCCGCAATACGCCCAAGGGCCAAGGGCTCAACTTGCGAGGCGTCCCAATCAACAAAACCAACCGGTTGCGTTTCCAAACTAATCGCCTTGGCACTGCGCTTGCTCCCGGTGGCAAGGGTAACATATCCAAGGTTGATGTGGAGGACGGCGTGATCAGCCTCCGTTACGGTATTGACCCGGCCGTTGTGCCGTATGCAGCAATACATGAGTTTGGTGGCGACGCCGGCCGCAATGGCTCGGTGAAGCTGCGAGCACGTCCGTACCTCAGGCCCGCATACAAGATGTTTCTTGAGAAGTCCATCCCACGTTTCCTCAACCGTCTTAAAAAAGAGCTGGAGAAAGATTGATGCCATCACCTAACAAGCTGTCATTTATCCTTGAAACGGTGCGTGCTGCACTCGCAACCGAGCCAACATTCAAGGTGCAGATTGTTCACAATACGGCGCTCGCACCTACTGCAACGCGCACGGTTGTGTACCCATTCATAGTTTCAGTGACGGGTGGAATGGTGTTGGAGTCCTCGCGCATTGTTGATGGGGTGTGTACCGTCCGTGTTTGGGCTGATGTTGCGGTCCCAAGTGAGGGAGCTACCGCAACCGGCAAGTCATTTGCGGCCTATGCAGACACCATCAGTAAAATTGAGAAGGCAATCCGTTCAATCCCAATTAGCTTGTACGAAACGCACACCGACGGCACCACCACTACGTTGCATAGCGCAAACGTATCGTTGGTGGGTGGGCACGTTGACAACGGAGACAACAAGATTGCAGGAGACTGCGATATCACCATCAATTTTGGGCACTGGGCATGACGTCGCAACAACTCATCAACGCGTTGCAGAACTGGCAAGAGATTCACGGAGTGCGTGACATCGTTTTCCAACAATCGCTTGACAGCGACGTGGAGACCAACGTGCGCGGCTGTGTCGTAGCTGAGTACGAAGATGGCTCAATGAAGATTGTACTGTTCAACAATATGGGGGATGGCAATGAAGTGGGTTGACGCGTTGATTGGAGATGCCGAGGACCAAGCCGATGCGGCGTTTGGAGGACCTGCAACCGAAACAGAACGGTATGAGATGACGTTCTACACCATTACGCGCAAGGAGGACCAACACTATCTGCGTGGGATGTTAGATACGTTGCCTCAAGGCGTTGAATGCGTCCTCGTCAACACCGTACACAATCCTGAGAAGGCCAACGAATTGGTGGTTGATCGTCGTGAGCCCATCAACGGTATTGAGTACGTGTTTGCCACTTGGTACTATGCTTCATGGGACTTTGCCGCGGCTCGGAATGCTGCACTCAGTCTATGTGGTCGTGAGTGGTGCTTTTGGATTGACACCGACGATAGGTTGTTGCCTTGGCAACATGGCAACATCCTTGAAGTGACACAGCTACCTCCGGGAATCGGAGGAGTGCAGGTTGGTTGCTATGGCTACCAACCACCATACGAAGAAAACAAACGTGGTGCGTTTTATGCGGTTCCACACCTCCGGGCACATCGCAACGTTGCGGGACTGCAATGGCGTGGGAAGGTGCACGAGCAGATTGAACCCCAGCTCAAGGACTTGGGGTACAATGTAGTGGAAGCCGACATTGGTGTATACCATGTAGGTTATGTGGTTGACAAGAAGGCCCTATCTGCCAAAATGGGCCGTAACGTGGTCATGCTCTGCCAGCAGATCGCAAGTGACCGCACATACCTACCTGACTATTACACAGACGTACTGTACAAGAACCTCAACACATATCTTGAATTGAAAGGATCATGACCCATGGCAGGTTATGTAATTAGTGGCGGACGTGGCCTTTGGGTGTACGCCGCAACAAACGGAGCTGCTCCAACAATTGGAGCATCGGCCGTCTTCACAGCGACTGATCAGATTGACACAGACGTGGCATTCGACGATCAAGGCGTTGCGACGGTCACAATCAACCAGTTGCAGGATGACGAGACGTTCAACACCTTCATTGAGGCGTATGCGCGTCCAACAGCCGGTGCAGCAGGTACTCCAGAAGACATTACGTTTGAAGACGGCGTGTCAATGCTTGGTGCGGCCTCAGCCGGCACACCTCTTTACATCATTGTGAAGGGTGGCAAGGTAACGGGCACGGGCACATCGGTAGGCAAGTACAAGGCCTTCCACATGATCGGTGTGGCTCAAAAGACATCCGGCTCGTGGAATCAGTCTGGCAACGTGTACAACAAGCCAACTCTGTCATTCGTAGCACAAGCGGTTGAAGGAACTCTAACAGTTCCTGCAACGTACTTTGCGTCAGTGCTTGCAACGTCCTCCACGACGCAAACGCTGAACAACACAACGCGCAAGTACGGTGCTGTAATTTTCGGATGATTACCACGCTACTTGTGGCGGCCGTACTGTATGGCTTGGGCTTGACCAACCGTACTGTGCTTACGCCTGACGGTGCGTATTATCTAGCAGCAGGACGCGGTGCTCATGTGCCGCGTCCGTATGCTTTGAGGCCTATCGCACAACTTCTGCCTACGGTGCTTGCTTGGAGGGCGTTTCATGGAGTCTCGTACTTTGTGTTCGCTGGCATGACTCACGTATTTGCAGAATCACACGGTGTGAACGGTACTATCGTGGCAGCCTCGGTGCTCACTTTACCTACCTTGCGTCAATCCGTTTCGTGGCCGGTGTTACTTGACGTACCTCTGCTTGCGTTTCTTGCCACCAGTATCGTGCTCAGTGACGTTTCTATACTGTATGGCATACTCATGCTTGGGTTGGCACCTATCATCCACGAGAGAGCTGCGCCGTGGTGCGCAATTTACCTGCTCCCAATTCTTGGTTGGTTCTGGGTGGTTGTAGGCCTTCTGTTTGCAGGCCTTATCTACCTTGAGGCCTATCTTTGGCATCAACCTCACCCTGATGAGAAGGACGTCGAATGGCTGGCACATCCGTTCCGAGCAGCCATTGCCAAGCACATACCGGTGCTGCACGATTGGAAGGTTTGGTTGCGTCCCTGGGGGGCCTCCGTTCTCGGAGTGTTTTGGAATCAGCCGCAAGTGCTGTACGCCGTCTTGTTTGGGTATCTTGGGGTATTGCTCGCACAGGACCGGGCACGCATTTTTGCACCGGCTTGCCTATATCTTTGTACCGGAGCAGCCGTGGTTGCAGGTGACTATGCGCTCGCAATACCAATCATCAACTATTTCACACACAATACAGAGGTCTGAAGTGTTTACATACAAGGGGCAAGTATTTGCGGCCTATCCCATTGCTGTCAAACTGCGCAACGTGGACAAGGCCAAGGAGATAATGGGACGCATCAAGGAGATAACGGACAAGGAGAGCACCGGCCTGCAGCTAAGTGTATGGCGCACGGCGCTCCAAAAGTTTCCGGAACTTTCAATGTATGTCAATACCAATGGCTCTTACAACATGCACACGGTAACGGAACGTGTACGCCAAAACGAGGAGGCGTACAAACGTGACCACGCAGAGGTTGCAGACGCACCGGCGTTTGATCGGGATGCGGCGTTGGAGGAGGCCAAGCAATGGTGCGCCAACCGGGTGCAAACAATGCTTGTTACTACACCGGAACTTGCCAAGATGGTTACGTTCACCTCAGGTGCGTACCCAACTACCGTTGACGCCTTGTTGGAAGGCGTGAGTATTGTGCGTGAAATTGTTGACCGGACCAAGACACCGCCTGAAACGATTGCGTTGATTGACGAGCCGGTTTCACACGACTTCTGGCAGGACGTGGACGCTGCGGAGGTGGCGGCATTCATCGACTCATTTTGCGGTCAATACCAATAATACACTGTGGAAAGCTTGGTGTTACCACCAGTGGCCCATAGCTACCACACAACCTAAGGATGAACGAGGCAATGAACGAGAAGTTGAGCACAATTACTTGGATGACTACCACGTACCGACTGAATATCACCCAGAGGGAATGGCTCTTCAGCTTGTCGAAGTGTTGCGCTTGCCATACTACGACATCATTGACATGGACTACGATGAGTTCATCAAGCTTAGTTTGCTACACAAGGCCGTCTCCATGAGGCGTCCGGCTCGTTTCATGACGCAACACGAATACATTTTGCAGAACACACGCCGCAAGTACGGCATTTGATGAACCATGGCAGTTGCAGACTTTACCGTCAAGCTTGGGGTTGACACCAAGGCCGTAGATCAGGCCGTCAAACTGGCAGATCAGAAGCTTGCCAAGCTTGAAAATGTTGACATTCAAGTAGGTGCAGACACCTCGGATGCCCTCAAACAGATTGGCAACGTTGCCAAGGAGGCACAGTCATTACCGGACGCCTCGGTGAAGGTGGACGCTGACACGAGCAGCGCAAAGTCTGCACTTGGTCAAATTACGGACCAATTCAAGGGCCTCGTTGAGCAAGTCAAGGGTGGTGACCTCAAGGGGGCTATTGAAGGGGCTGGCGAGGCCTTCAAGGGTATGGGAAGTAATGCAACCGCTGCGTTGGGTCCTCTGGCAGCCGCGTTTGCGGCGTTCACGGCCATCAAGGAGGTTGTTGGTTTCTTCACCGACGCAATCGGTGCGGCCATCGAGGCCGGTGAGAACTACAATAAAACCATGCGCAACGTAAGCATTGCCACCGGTCTGGCAGGCGATGAGTTGGAAGTGTTCAAGGGCCAAGCCGATCAGGCATTTCAAGCCGGATTAGGTGAGAGTGTAGCGGAGGCCGCAGAGCAACTTGGCAAGTTCAAGTCAGCCCTCGGTGCAGACTTCCCAACGGACCAACTTGCGGACGTCGCAACAAAGGCGAATGCGGCCGGTCAAGCGCTCGGAATTGAAGGACCCGAACTGCTTGCGAAAATCAAGCCGTTGATGACTCAGTTTGGTGAATCCGCAGATCAAGCTATTGAACGATTCACCGCAGCTGCACAATCGGGTGTGGCCGACATTGGAGGACTTGCGGACGCTGTCAGCGAATTCGCACCAGCGGCCAAGGAGGCTGGTGCCAGTTCAGCTGAGTTTACCAACGCGTTGCAGGTAGGTGCCAAGCTTGGTCTCAAGGACTTGGCAAAGGTTGGAGATGGCTACAAAAACCTTGTAACGAACATTCAAAGTGGTGCGGTAGCAACAACAGCGGCATCGATCGGTGGTGAGCTCGGTGACCGGCTTGGCGACTTAGCCAAGCAAGCTGAACAAGGCAAGATTTCAGCCAAAGAGTTTGGTGCAGAATATGCCAAGACGCTTGATCAAGCCGTCAAAGACGGCAAGATCTCAGCTGCTCAACAGAAGCAATACCTTGTTGCGGCCTATGGATCAGTTGCAGAGGACATTGGAGCCGAAAACACAACGGTGATTTTCACTGCCGAGGTTGACGAGAAGGCAGCAGCCGCAGCAGCGGCCAAGGCCGGTCAAACGATTCAAAACGCAATCCCACCACCGGATCTCGGCAGGTTCATCACCGGACTTACAACCGAGCTGGGTGCGGCCTTCGACAATCTGAAAAAGACGGTGTTCACACCGTTTCTTGGGCCTCTTATTGACGGATTCAACGAGATTCGCAAGGCGTTTGGTGAGGCGTTTGGAGGAGGTGCAGCAGGCGTTGGGGAGGCGTTCACCAACGTGTTCAAGACGCTGGCAGGCGTGTTTGGCGTGGTGGTAAACAACGTGGTCAACTTAGTTAAGTTGGGCCTCACGCCACTTCGTGCGGTGTTTGACGCGTTGTCCTCAGCAACGGCTCCTCTTAGGGAGGCGCTCGGCAAACTGTTCTCAGGTGCAGGCGATGGTAGTGGGGTGTTTGAAGTCCTCAAGACCGTTGGGAGCGCGGTTGCGAACATCCTCGGCAAGGTGTTGTACGGTGCAGTACGTTTGGTGCTCAAACCGTTTGAACTTCTGAGCATCGCGGTTGGGACGTTTGTTGGTTGGATTGTTGAGGGCATTAGGTACGTTGGCGAGTGGGTCGCATCCTTCCAACCGTTGCAGGATGCAATCAATGCAGTTGTTGATGTAGCCGGCAAAGCCGGTGACGCAATAGGTGGTTTCTTTGGAGCCGTTGGTGATGCGTTGGGCATTACCGCAGACGAAGCGCCAAAAGCTGCTGCGGAGGTCAAGAACTTGACTGACAAAACCAAGGACGCCAACGAGGAGACAAAGGACTTTGCCGGGAACCTGCAGAGCGTGGCCAAGGCGTTTGACGATCAACAAGCCGCGGCTCAAGCTAACTTGGACTTGCTCATCAAAAACGGTGCAGCAACAGGCAAATACTCATCCGAGATCGCCAAGGCTGCCAAGGAGGCCCGCAAGTTTGAACGAGCGCTTGACCGTGCCAGCCTTGCTGGTGATCCGGTGCGTCAGCGTGCGATTGTAGAAACGAGGTTGAACGCCGTGCGGGACTTGACCAAGTTGGAGGAGGATCTAACTGCCAACTTGATCGCAAACGAACTTGAACGAAGTGCCAAGCTACTGGCAATCCAACAGAAGTATGACTTGGAAGTAATTGATCAACAGATCAAAACTGCCAAGATAGCTGCTGCATCGAGCGGATCTGGTGTTGCTGAGGCCCAAGCTCAGTTAGCTGCACTTGCTAAACAACGTGAGGGGCTTGTAAAACAACAGGAGCGTGATATTGCGCTCGCACAGGCGGCTGTACAACAACAACGTTTTGATGACTTGATCGCCAAGGAGCAACAAGGCATTCAGGCGCTCGTTGACGTGCAGAGCCAAGCCATCACACGCCTTCAACGTAACGTGGAGTCATTCGGATTTTCGGATGTTGACAAGCTTATTGAGGCCAACATCAAGAGCATTCAGTTGCAGACGGATGCGGCCGTGAGGTCAATCGTTGAAGCAACGCCTGAGTTCGCACGTCAGTCCGCAATCATTGGACAAGATCTTGCCAACAATCTTATCAACGCGGATGAGGCGAAAAAACGCCTTGAGCAGTTACGTGGCGAGATCTTCAACACGCTCACATCCGAGGAGGGCGGAAACGTACTTGGCGACCAAATCAAGGGCATACTCAGTGCAGCGGAAGTGCAGGCAAAAGACACCTCGCGTGCGATTAGAGACAACGCAAAGGACGCCGCTGTGGGTCTTATCAGCTCGGACATCGTGCGTGGCATAGAGGAGCAGGTACGTGGCCTTGAGAAGCAGCGTGACGTTATCCTCCAAAACACAAACTTGACTGACAAGCAAAGGGTCAACATTGAGAAGGGGTTTGGAGCTGCCATCGAGCGTGTCCGTAAGGGCTCACTCACGCTACTGCAGAATCAACTTGTTGGCCTGTCGGCGTCTCTCAACAACATCAACATTGATTTGAATACGGAGGAGGCGCAACAACAGATTGAAGAGATAACCAAGGCAAACGAGCAGCTGATTGACTCTTTTGAGCGTGGTGAGATCTCATATCAAGATGCTCTTGCAGGTCTCCAGACGGTGCAGGATGCCCAACTTGGTTTCCTGTCCAACCTTGCGAGCGCTTCAAGCCAAGCATACGGTCAGCTCTTCCAACAGCTTGCAGACCAGAACAAGGCTGCTGCGGATCAGACACTCAATGACATTACGGCGTTGTCACAAGACGTCCAAAAGGTATTGGATGATCCCAAGATAACGGACGACAAGAAACGTGCTGAGGAGATTGCGAAGATCAACTCAGTAATGGCAGAAAAACAAGCACAAGCGCTTGGTGAACTTGGCGCGGCTGCAGGCGCACAGTTTGCTTCCATGGTCGTACAAGGTGAAAACGCTGGGGAGGCGCTCAAAACCATCACCGGTGATCTTGCCAAGTCCCTCCTCGCAGTGTACACACCAACCATTATTGCTGCATTCCAATCATTCATACCGGGGCCACTTGGACTTGTTGCCGGTACTGCAGCGGTGGCCGCACTCCAAGCTCTTCTCGCAGCCGCACTCGCATCGTTTGCTGATGGCGGTTACACAGGCAGTGGTGGCAAGTACGAACCGGCTGGTATCGTACACAAGGGTGAGTTTGTCGCACCACAAGAGATGACCAAGAAACACCGAGGACTGCTGGAGCACCTGTATGCCAACAAGCCGTTGGAATCATTCCCTGCAATCCAGCGGATGCTCGATGCCAATCGAATTGGAGTTGTTGACGAAATGAAGAGGGGTTTGTATGCCCCAACAACTACACAGATGAACCCCACGCTTGATCTTGAGCCGGTTGTGTCCGAAATGCGAGCTATGCGTCAACAACTTGAGGCCATGGAAACCTTGCACAAAACTGCCACGGCCGTTGTAGTTTCGGCTGACAAGGATTCCGTGATACGTCAGATCAACAAAACAAACTACCGCAAAACGAGAAGGTAATTCATGCGTGCGTCGTGGACAGCCACATTCTACCGTGCAGATACGGATTTAGCAACGGTTTCGTACACCCAATGCCCAGCTACTGCACTACCGACAACGGCCGCAAGCACTACGGCCTACATCGTTGCGCCTGCAAACACCAAGGAATACAACACCGAGCTGTTGGAGGACGTTTCTGGCTGGGTGGAGGCCACCGGGACTGTCCGAGACGTATTCGCGGTTGAACTATACCCATACCAGTACGAGGCCGGTACTGCACCGGACCTTGATGATTGGGAGACATTGATTGATTGGTTGAGCGAGAAGCCCAAGCTGTGGGTATCGTTGCAGGGCGGCACACGCCGTTACCCATCAACAGCCGGAAACGTCATGCCCGTTGTCATTGAATCTGTTGGTGAATCGGTCAACAAGTCAGCCGGCAATCATACAGTTACACTCAACCTACGTGTCAAGGGCACACGATAATGTACGAGCAGTACCGCAAAGAGTGGACCGCATCCAACGGTTCCGGTTGGAAGTTTCGCCTTGACATCATTCCGTATGATGCTACTATGTCATCAACGGTTGTGTACTTGTCGGGTGCAGAGGCCAATGCTATTGAGGTGGGGTCAATCTCAAGTGAGTTTGACAAACTGCCATACGGACTCAAGTCACCGGATCAGATGACGATCAAGCTTGCCTACAGCAAACTGCCATTAGACCTGAGGAACCGTCTGCTCAACAAGGTTGCGTATCAGTACGCTCCACAAGTAGGCTGGACCAAAAACACGTTTCTCTACTTTAGTGACCGTGGCACCAACGGAGCCACATGGACACTTGAGTTTGCAGGTACACCGGCCAAGATTGCAGGCACTTCGTATGCCAAAGAGGCCGGTGCGTACATGACAACTGTGGAGTTGGTGGACGCGTTGTATGACGCAATGGTAGGTATGCCAATGTCCAAGATTGAAAGCAACGCTTGGGCTGGCAACTATCACAGCGTATTGTACGACGTGGGCTTTCCATCGGCTCCTCGCACGGACGCCTTCCACACGGCTCGTGTGGAGGACACTGGATGGAGCACCGGATTTTACGTTGAAGACTGGGACACTATTTTCCAACGCATCCGTACCAACATCACTTACGAATTGCGCAGGCAGACTTGCAGAACTTCCAACACTACCACAGCGGCTCTTGAAAACGCCTCAGACGGCACATTCAATATGCCATCGTTGATTGGTGGTGTTATTGATTTTTACCAAGCCGTTGGCACTTACCCAAGGTATGTTGGTACGACGCTCACGAGAAGCACCGCAAAGCTTGTCACACGCGTTGTCGAGAAGGACACCGGCGCAACCGTCGGTGGTATGGTCTCAGGACGCGATGAAGTAAGCTGGGCACGTTACGAGACGGCTTGGGACTGGTTCAAAGATCTTGTGGAGACGTTTGGAGCCAAGGCCACGTACCGTCCGGTGTACAACGCCGGTGCAGGAAACCCCTATGTGAGCTACACATGGTCGATTGCTCCAATCAAGGCAAGGTACGGAGGACCGGTTGCAGCAAGTATTGACAAGGCGCTTGAACACCCTGAGTTTACTGAGACAGAGGACGCGGTTGCCAAGGCTGAGATTCGTACTGACCTATTCAGCGAGGGTAACACAACGCAGTGGATTATCAACAGCGGTGTTGTGCGAGCCGACAAGCAGTTCACCTCGCAAATGTTTCTGCATAACCTGCCAGTAACTATGGACAACGCTATCTACAGTGGGGGTGGATATTCCGGCTTTGCGGACATCCGTAGCATTGGCCTGTTTCAAACAAACCGTATCGTGTACGAATCCGGTGGACAGTGTTTCTTGGCGCATCCAACATTGACAATCAAAGAGTCACTCAGCTCCTCCACGCTATACACGGCGCTTGATCCAAACAGTGGGGTTGACCTCGGAACGGAACCGCCGTCAATACCGTTTTCTGATTTGGCGATTGATGAGTACAACCTATGGGTCAACGCGGTGCAGAAGTATGGTGGGCTGCCATACGCTATTGGGAAACACGTCACTAAAATGTTTGGTGCTGACAACCTCGCAACGTTTGAGGCCTCGTTTCGCACTGCGGACTACACTGATTTCACCGTACCTTGCGGCAATGCAGTTCCGGCGCTCGGAAACGTAGTTGACCTGTCGTCAAGTTCGGCTGCATCCGATCTTCCACACTTTGCTTGGAACACTGCAGTGGTGACTGCGGTGGAAGCAGACCTCCAAGCAGGTACTTCAACCATTAAGTTTGCTTTGGTGCCCTGATGCCCATATCTGAGCTGTACAAAGACAGAAGTATTGTGCCGGACGCACTTGCGTTTCCGGGTGACCTGCGTGGGCGCTCTGGTGGTACTGGGGTCGTGTCATTCCAAACCGAGCTCAAAACAACGGTGAACAATTACACCACGATTGTTCAGACCGATACGCAACACGTACAACGCGTTGCAGAAAGCACTATGCTGGGTGTCAGGAATGCCGAGCGCCGTGCGCAAGCTTGGGTAGCTGAGTACGAACGTGCCGGACGTTGGGATATTCAATCTGACGTGGTTATAACCACCAACACGTATGATCCGGTGCAGTTCAACACCGAGAACGTCCGAATAATGGGTGCAGAGTTTATTGGGACGCCGGGCACCGGTGGGGCATATTGGAGGTACGTGTGCCCACATGATGCCGAGGGCCTGTACGTTGTCTCTTCTATGGTGATTTTCACATTGCCTGTTGGTATGAACAGCCCTCGTGTACGTTTTGCTACATTCGTCGATGGGGTGCAGTGGTCAATCCTTGACAGTATTGATCGTGGGTATGCTGGGGAGGCGCCAATTCAGGACGCAAAGCTGTCAGGGGATGACGTTGTTCCACTGCGGACCGGTCAGGAGCTGACAGTGCGCTTGTTTGTTCAGGCCGGCTTGACAGGCGATCAAACATTGCTTTACCCCACTTCAGCTTACGGACGCGTGACTGTTGCGAGGACGCGATGTGAAATTGATGAATCCGGAAACGGTAAATTGGTGAGCGCTCCAGCCACCGGCAACAGCTATCTTTGGAACAACTAACAAGAGAACAACAATGGCCTGCATACCTAACACACCCACGTCTCTGAACATTACTACGGCCGCAAGTGCAGCCGGTTGGCAAGCATTTGATGACGTGTCAACGTCGGCGCTCTCACAATACTTTGGCTTCAAGGCCCAAGTGCTCACGTTTGCTGCGGTGGCGTCCACTACCAATCAACACCTCGTGCTCAAGCAGTTGGAGTTGCAGGAAACCGCAACAGCAGGTAACATCAAAAAGGCCAAGATGCTTGTGTACTTGTACACAGATACCGCACCTACGGCTCCGAGCACATCGGCCGTATACAACGCCTCCACAACAAACTTGGCTTGCGCACCGATTGCTATTGACACTGCCAATTACACACGCGTGTCAGATACCGTATGGACTGCAACCGTCAACCCGGCTCGTTGCTTGCGTACCGGCACCACCGCAACCGCAACTAACATTTACGTTGTGGCAATTGTTGATCAAGCAGTTACATTTGCTGCCTCCGCTGGCATATCTATGCGGCTCACATTTGAGAACCACACGGCACTCTAATGCAACGTCACGGTTTCGTGCGCAAAACTCAGTACTACACAGGTATTGTGTATGAATGGAATCTACCAACCGGTACAACGTGCCCGTTTGCAGCCGGTTGCAAGGTAGTGGTTGACCGCGAAACTGGCAAAATGACTTCCAAAGCAGACCAATACCGTTGTTATGCGGCGTCCTCGGAACGTTTCCCGGCCGTGCGGCACCATCGTTGGACCAACTTTGATTATGCGCTCGCTGGTGGAGTTCCGATCATACCGAATGGCTGTAGTGCCATCAGGATTCACGCCAGTGGCGATTTTTTCAATCAAGCATACTTTGACATGTGGTTGAAGCTTGCGCAGTGCAGGCCGGACGTTGAAATGTGGGCCTATACCAAGTCGATCTCATATTGGGTCAACCGGCTCGGTGACATACCTGACAACTTGATCCTCACCGCGTCGTATGGTGGCCGTCAGGACTATCTGATTGAGAAGCACAACCTCAAAAACGTGGTCGTATACAACGATGTCAACGACGTACCTGCAGACAGGCCTATTGACAGCAACGACGATTGGGCAAGGCGTCGTTTTGTCAACTTCGCACTCCTTGACAACAGCAAATACAACAAGAAAACATGGCCAACAAACCATTCCGATTGAAGCCCGATGAGCAAGAGGCCCTGCGTGAGTACCGTCTCCGCAAGATGGCAGACCGGTTGCAGATTCCCACGAGGGAGGAGCGCTTGTCAGCCAGGGCTAAGGGTATTGAGCTTGTTGATGAGAGTTCCGATGTTGAATTGGATCTTCCATGGGGTTACACCGAACTTGAAAAGCCGTTTGCGCTCCAAGGTTCCGTTGTAGGCGTAATCAGCGATGTTCACGTGCCTTCGCATGACAAGAGGGCCACAGAAGCGGCTCTCAAGTACATGAAGAAAGTTGGTATTGACACGCTTGTCATCAACGGTGATTTCATGGACATGTATCAAGTGTCCGATCATGACAAGGACAAGCGCCGTAGCATTACGTTTGGCGATGAATTGGAGGAGGGCCGAATCATACTTGGCCAGATACGCTCGTATTTTGGGCCTTCGGTGCAGATTGTGTACCAAGAGGGTAACCATGAGGAGCGCTACCAACGTTTCCTGCCACAAGCTATGGCAAGTGACAAGGTGCGTGGCAGTTCCGTTGCAGAGCAACTTGACCTTCTCAAGCATAACGTAACTTGGGTTGGAGGACGTCGTGGCATAGAACTTGGCAAGCTTTCAATCTACCATGGTCATGAGATGAAGGCCTCAGGCTACAACGCGGCTCGTACCCTATCTCAACGGTTGATGGACAACGTACTCATCGGCCACTTGCACCGTCCGCAATCCGTGCAACGTCCTCGTTTGAAGGGTGACGTGATTGGCTCTTGGGTGAGCGGCTGCTTGTGTGACCTCCGTCCGTTTTACTTCCCACTCAATGAGTGGCAGCACGGCTTCAACGTTGTGTACGTGCAGGATGACGGCTTGTTCAATGTTGAGTCCAAGCTCATATCGCAAGGAGCCGTACTGTGAAGTACCCATTGCCAACCTCATTCAGCCTCGCAGGCCACCGATGGAAGGTGAAACAAGTCCGCTCCAAGGATTTATATGGTTGGTGCGACACCAACAAGCACGTCCTCTACATAGTTACACACCTCGATGGCAAGCCCACCACCGAGGAGCAACGGTATGCCACGTTTCTACATGAGTTCATACACGCCGCACTTCATACCTTAGGTCTTGAAGATTCCGAGCAGCTCGCTGCA
>JACCDU011038036.1_pt1 | contig 32913 bp, 30 predicted proteins | sample 7446081 | NCBI WGS metagenome assembly JACCDU01 (sample SAMN15323447, study PRJNA562643) | freshwater metagenome | isolation source: river surface water | place: USA:Blue River Watershed | collected 2017-08-17
CACCCAGACGCTGGGTGACGGCACCGGCCTGCATATCCGAACCACTAACCGTATAACCCAGATTGATCAGCACCTCGGCTATACCACTCATGCCGGAGCCACCGATACCGATGAAATGCAGATGATGAATCTTGTGTTTCATGCGGCAAGCTCCTCGCAAAGGGTGGCAACGGTCTGCGCCGCTTCCGGACGCGCCAGGGCACGGGCGGCTATTGCCTGCTGCGTCAGTTCGGTGCGCGATTGCCGCAGCAGTTGTGCCAGACCCGCCGCTGTCAGCGCGTGCTGAACCACGCAATGGCCAGCGCTCACACCTTCGTGACCACGCACCAGGAATTCGGCATTCACGCGCTGGTGGTCATCCACGGCATGCGGGAACGGCACCATCACACTGGCCACGCCAGCGGCCGCCAGTTCGGCCACCGTCAGCGCACCGGAACGGCACACCACCAGATCCGCCCAGGCCAGAGCTGCGGCCATGTCATCAATAAATGGCTTTACATCGGCATTCACGTTGATCGCCGTGTAGGCGGCACGTACTGACTCAAGGTCGCGGGTGCCGGTCTGGTGACGAATCTGCGGACGTTCGGTTTCATCTAGCACTGCCACCGCCTGCGGTACCTGCTGATTTAACGCCTGAGCACCGAGACTGCCCCCCACCACCAGAACATTCAGCGGCTGGCCGGCACGACCCTCGTAACGCACAGAGGGCGTTGCCAACGCAGCAATTTCGGCTCGCACCGGGTTCCCCACCCATTCGGCGTCCGGCAGCGTCTCCGGGAAACCACTCAGCACACGTGTGGCGATGCGGCTCAATACCTTGTTCGCCAAACCGGCCACAGCGTTCTGTTCGTGGATGACCAGCGGCACCCCTGCCAGACGTGCCATCACGCCACCCGGAAAGGTGATGTAACCGCCCATGCCCAATGCCACATCCGGACGCACCTCTTTGATCACCCGATGCGCGGCCAGACAGGCGCGCAGCAGATTGACCGGTAGCATGAGTTTGCGCGCAATGCCCTTGCCGCGCACGGCCGTAAATTCCACCCAGGCGCATTCGTAACCCCGTGACGGCACCAGTTTGGCTTCCATGCCGTTCGGGTTGCCCAACCAGACAATACGCCAGCCCTGCTGACGCAGCACATCCGCCACAGCCAGCGCCGGGAAGATATGACCGCCCGTGCCACCAGCCATCACCAGGAGGGTTTTCTGCATCGTCATGGTCGGCGCCCCCGCATCATCTGACGATTTTCCCAGTCGATACGCAACAGAATCGCGACGGCAATGCAGTTCACCAGAATGCCCGAACCACCAAAACTCATCATGGGCAGGGTCAGGCCTTTGGTCGGCAACAGCCCCATATTCACGCCCATATTGATGAAGCCCTGCACCCCGATCCAGATGGCAATGCCTTGCGCCACAAGCGCCGGGAAGCAGCGGTCCAGCTTGATGCACTGTTTGCTGACCATGATGATGCGCTGGATGAGCAGACCGAACAGCGCAATCACGACGACCACGCCCACAAATCCGAGTTCTTCGGCAATCACGGCCATCAGGAAATCCGTATGGGCTTCCGGCAGGTAGAACAGTTTTTCAACGCTGGCGCCAAGGCCGACCCCGAAGAACTCGCCGCGACCGAAAGCGATCAGTGAATGCGACAGCTGGTAACCACGACCCAGGGCATCGGCCCAGGGGTCCATAAAACCGAAGATCCGGTCACGCCGATATGGCGACACGATAATCAGGATGGCAAAAGCCACCAGCAGCAACAGAATCAGAATCACGAAGGGCTTGATTTTCATGCCCCCCAGAAAGAGGATGCCGAAGGCAATCGAAATGATCACGACAAAGGCACCGAAATCCGGTTCTTTCAACAGCAGCGAGCCAACCAGCACCATCGCCGCAAACATCGGCAGGAAGGCCTTCTTCAGACTGTGCATGACGTTCATCTTGCGCACGGTAAAGTCCGCGGCATAGAGCACGACAAAAAGTTTCATCAGCTCGGAAGGCTGCAGATTGACCACAAAGAGCGGCAGCCAACGCCGTGCACCGTTCACGTCCCGGCCCAACCCCGGAATCAGCACCAGCATCAGGAGCACAATGCCACCAAGGAACAGGTAGGGCGACCAGCGCTGCCAGGTCTGAATCGGCACCTGGAATGCCGCACCGGCCGCTGCCAGACCGATAGTCAGGAAGATGGCGTGACGGATCAGGAAGTAGTTCGGGTTACGACCGAAGATACGGCTACCCTCGGCAAAGGCGATCGAGGACGAATACACCATGACCAGGCCGATCAGAAGCAGCGCCAGGGCGCTCCAGACCAACAGCGGATCGACTTCGGCCTGTTCTTCTGGGGAATTGATAATACGCATCAGACGGTTCATGCCGCCCTCCCGTCTTTCACTGCGGCACAACTGCCCAAGGTCGCCACGGCCTCAACAAACACGGCGGCGCGCTCGGCATAATTGCGGAACATATCCAGGCTGGCGCAGGCCGGCGACAGCAATACCGTATCCCCCGGTTGTGCCTGATCAGCCAGCCAGCGGGTGGCCACCGGTAGATCGTCAAAGCGCTGAGCAGGCACCCCCGCCGGTAGATGAGCGACAATCGCTGCAGCATCCTTGCCGATCAGCGCCACGGCTCGGGCCTCGCGTTCGATCACGACGGGCAACGGCGCAAAGTCCTGGCCTTTGCCCTCGCCACCTAGCAGCAGCACAAGCTTCTTCGTGGGGTGCGCCGGATCAAATAACCCATCAATAGCGGCCAGGGTCGCACCCACATTGGTCGCCTTCGAGTCATCGACGTAACGCACGTCGTCGATTGTTGCCACCAGCGCCACACGGTGCGGCAGGCTCCGGAACGAGCGAAGCCCTGGCAGCAGATCGGCCAGAGATTTGCCGGCCGGCAGCACCACCGCACACAGCGCCAGCGCCGCCTGCACATTCAGCGCATTATGACGACCCAGCAGCGGCAACGCAGCGGTTTCAATGAGACGCTCGGCGCCACGCACGATCCAGCCGTCCATCAGACCAAAATCTGTGGCATGGGTCGGCGCATCGTCGCCGATGCTGTTGGCCACAGCACAGTTCAGACCGTAGGCATCAGCCCAGAGATCGGCCCGATTCCAGACCGGGTACGCGCAATGCTGGTAGACATGCGCCTTGGCGGCCGCATAGCCGGCCATGGTGACATGGCGATCCAGGTGATCTTCGCTCAGATTCAGAATGATCGCGGCATCACTGCGCATGCATTGCGTCGCTTCCAGCTGGAAGCTCGACAATTCCAACACCCAGACCTGCGGCCAGGCACCATTTGCCGCGCGTGCCATGAAGGCATCCAGCATCGATGGCGAAATGTTGCCGCAAGCCACGGCATCAACGCCTGCGGCATTGAGCACATGAGCTGTCAATGCCGTCGTTGTGGTTTTGCCATTGGCGCCGGTAATCGCCACTACCTTACTCGCGGGACAGGCCGCTTGACGGGCCACCAGGAAACAATCTACCTCGGACCAGACTGGGATGCCTCGCGACCGCGCAGCGCCCACCAGCGGACTATCAAAGGCGACGCCTGGCGAGAGTGCCAGCAAATCGACATCCGCCAAACAGACTTCGATCAACGCCCCTTCGATGGCAACACCACGACTGCGCCACTCGGCATCCGGTACGTCAGTGGCCAGAAGGGCAACGCCGGGCGGCTCGGCTCGCGTGTCCACCACAGCCACCCGCGCACCCTGCTGATGCAACCAGCGCGCCATGGCCAGGCCGGACTCACCGAGGCCGACCACCAGCACCCGACGACCCTGCAGGTCTGCCGGTTGGGTTTGCGAGGAATGAAGCGCGCGTGTCACGATGATGGCTTAAGAATAGTTAACGGAGTTTCAGGGTGGAGAGGCCCAGCAGAACCAGGACGATGGTGATGATCCAGAAACGCACAACCACCTGGGTTTCTTTCCAGCCCCCCAGCTCATAGTGGTGGTGCAACGGCGCCATACGGAAAATGCGTTTGCCTTTGGTCGCCTTGAAATAGCCGACTTGCATCATGACGGAGACGGTTTCAGCCACGAAGACGCCGCCCATGATGAACAGCACGATTTCCTGGCGGACAATCACCGCCGTAGTCCCCAGTGCCGCACCAATCGCCAGTGCGCCGACATCCCCCATAAAGACTTCCGCCGGATAAGCGTTGAACCACAGGAAGCCCAGGCCGGCGCCGACCAGTGCGCCGAGCAGGACACAGATCTCACCAGCCCCTGGCACATAAGGCATGAACAGATATTTGGCATAGACGGCATTACCGGCCACATAAGCGAAGATCGTCAGCGCCGCCGCCACCATACAGGCTGGCATGATGGCCAGACCATCCAGACCATCGGTCAGATTTACGGCATTCGACGTACCGACAATCACCAGGTAGGTCAGCACCATAAAACCCACCAGACCCAGCGGAATCGCTACATCCTTGAAGAAAGGCAGAATCAGCTCGAACTGCACCGGCGTATTCGCGGTCAGGCCGAGAAAAACGGCAGCCGTCAGGCCAATCACGGATTGCCAGAAGAACTTCCAGCGGCTGGCCAAGCCTTTGGGATCGCGATACACCACTTTGCGCCAGTCGTCATACCAGCCCACGGCACCCGTCCCCAGGGTCACCAGCAGCACCACCCAGACGTAGCGGTTTTCCAGATCGCCCCAGAGCAGTGTCGACAGGCCGGTGGCAATCAGAATAAGCACACCGCCCATGGTCGGCGTACCCGATTTGACCAGGTGCGTCTGCGGCCCATCGGTACGAACGGCCTGGCCGATCTTCTTGGCGGCCAGCCAGCGGATCACGGCCGGACCCGCCACCCAGCAGATCACCAGCGCGGTGAGTGCCGCCAGCACGGTGCGCAGTGTCAGGTAATTGAAGACGTTGAACGCCCGCACATCCTGAGCCAACCATTCCGAGAGCCAAAGTAGCATCGTTATTTCCTACGCGTTTTCAATCAGTGCATTCACCACGTTTTCCATCCGTGCCGAACGCGAACCTTTAACCAGAACCCGTGAGCGCTTGCTCAGCGTCGGCCGCAGCGCAGCGACGAGCTCTTCCTGTGTCTTGAAGTGTTTTGCCGTCTGCGGAAAGACATTGCCGTAAGCGGCAACCGCCGAGACCGAGAGCGGGCCGACGGCATACAGGGCACCCACGCCCTGCTCTGCCGCATAACGGCCGATTTCGGCATGCAGCGCCGCCGCTTCAGGACCGACTTCCCCCATGTCGCCGATCACCAGAACAGTGTCGATATCCGAGGCGTTGGTCGTCAGTACATTGATAGCCGCACGCATGGAGTCGGGGTTGGCGTTATAGGTGTCATCAATCACCACCGCGCCGGCCACACCATGCTTCTGTTGCAGACGACCCGCCACGCCACCAAATGTGCTCAGTGCATCCGCCATCTGCACCACATCCAGACCCGCGGCATAACCGGCCGCCATGGCCTGTACTGCGTTACTCGCGTTGTGAATACCTGCCAGCGGCAGACTCACCGTCATCTCGCCTGCCGGCGTCTGCACGATCAGGGTCTGCGCCGTCGATCCCGCTGCCGCTTCGATGGACGTGATGGCAAAAGCAGGCGCCGCTGCAACAGCGGCATCGGCGATGGCTTGCACCCCCACCGTTGTTCCAAAAACACGACGACCGGCACGGATCCGCTTCAACCAGGACGGCGCATGCGGATCATCCAGATTGACAATCGCCGTACCGCCTTCCGGTAGCGCATCGAACAGACTACCCTTCTCTTCGGCAACCGTAGCGAGAGACCCCATACCGGCCAGGTGCGCACGCTGCGCATTGGTCACTACGGTAATCGACGGTTCCGCCAACTGAGCCAGCGCGGCAATCTCACCCGGATGGCTCATGCCCAGTTCAATGACGGCATAACAATGCTGCGGCCCCAGACGCAACAGCGTCAGTGGTAGACCGATCTCATTATTGAAGTTACCCAGCGTGCTAAGCACTGCCTCTTCACCCGCTGTCGCGCGGAACAGGTGACTGATCAGTTCCTTGGTCGTGGTCTTGCCATTCGAACCCGTAATGGCCACCACGGTCAGCTGATAGCGTTCGCGCCAGGCCTGACCCAGCACGCCCAGCGCATGACGCGTGTCATCACAAACGATCAGCGGCCAACCATCCAGCGCCGGTGAACTCAGTACCGGATGCCCGGCTTCAACGACCGCGGCAACCGCGCCTGCTTCGCGCACATCTTCCAGAAACTCGTGCGCATCAAATTGGGCACCACGCAGTGCGATAAACAGATCACCCGGCTGCAAGGTACGCGTATCGGTCGAAACGCCCTGCACCATCTCACTGCCACAACCCTGCGGCAGATGCGCCGACAACCAGTCGGTCACCAGCGAAAGCGGCACCGCTTCAGCCAGACGAACGGAACGCATTGGTTTGTTCATGGCGCTCATATCAGGCCACCTCCCGGGCTACCGACTGTGCGCGCGTTGCCCACAGCGCCAGTGCCTTGCGCGCATGTGCCGCATCGTCAAAAGGATAGCGCTGACCCCGAATCTCCTGATCCAGCTCATGACCTTTGCCGGCAAGCAGGACCACATCGGCCTCTGCCGCATCGGCAATCACGCTGGCAATCGCTGCTGCCCGATCTTCGATCACCTGGGCGTCCGGCACACCGGCAACAATGGTGCGAATAATCTCGGCGGGCACTTCCCAGCGCGGATTATCTGAAGTTACCACGACATGATCGGCCCCTTGAGCGGCGGCACGCCCCATTTCCGGACGCTTACCCGGATCACGATCACCGCCACAACCAAACACACAGACCAGTCGGCCACCACGCGCTGCGGCAACATCACGCAATGCGGCCAGAATATGGCGCAGGGCATCCGGTGTGTGCGCATAATCAACAACCACGAGCGGCATCTGCTCACCACCCTGGCAGGCCATACGCCCGGCCGGGGGCTGCAGACGAGCGAGGTGCACGACAATTTCTGCCGGACTCAAGCCCTGAGCGATCAACACTGCCGCGACCGCCAGCAAATTTGACAGATTGTGGCGGCCGATGATGCGGGTCACCAACGGATGACGTTCATCGTCGAGCAGCAACGTGGCACTCAAGCCCTGCGCCGTCGGCGCCACTGCTTCAGCCCCTACCCAGCGCACCGATGCCGGAAGATCCACCGGTCGCGCACGCAATCCATAGGCCAAAACCAGCGATGCCGTTGTTTGAGCGAGGAGCTCAGCGCCAAAGGCATCATCACCGTTAATGACGGCGGCACGTAGACCTGGCCAGCGGAACAGGCGAGCTTTGGCCGCTGCATAGGCTTCCATGGTCTTGTGATAATCGAGATGATCCCGTGTCAGATTCGTGAATACGGCGCAGTCCACATGACTGCCAGCCATGCGCGCCTCCTCGATCCCGATCGAGCTGGCCTCAACCGCACACGCCGTGGCACCGTCTTCGACAAAATCGGCCAGCAGATGCGCATATTGCGCAGCATCCGGCGTAGTGAAACCCGTCGCCACCATGGCTTCCGGATAACCGGCACCGAGGGTGCCGATCACCGCACAGCGGCCCGGCATGGTTTGAGCCAACCATTGGGTAATGGTCGTTTTACCATTGGTGCCGGTCACGGCCAGCACGCGCATTTTTTCGCTGGGGTTGCCGTAAACCTGCTGGGCAATCGGACCCACCAATGCATGCAGCTCACGTACGGCAATCACCGGAGCGCTACCAAACTCGGCGGCACACAACGGCAGATCATCGGCCCACAGCACTGCACAGGCGCCATTGGCTAGGGCATCACGCGCATAGACCGCACGTGCACCGGATTCGGGCACTTCCGCCACATACAGATCACCAGCACGCACACGACGGCTATCGGCACAAACCCCCGTGGGGCGCAGACCTTGCGCCAGCACCCAGCTCAATACCTCTTCACGAGTCGAGAGCGGCAACATCAGTGCACCCCCTTCTTCTTATCCGGGCCCGCGGCATGCGTCGCCGTGGCCACCGGCGAAGTCCCCTTCACGATGGCAGGCGTCGTGTCCTGATCCTGAGGCACGCCCAGCGTACGCAGCGCCCCACCCATGACTTCCGAAAACACTGGGCCCGCGACTTCGCCACCATAGTGGGCGCCCACCGGCTCATCGACGACAACGCCGACCACCAGACGCGGATCGGACATGGGGCCGATACCAACAAAAGAGGCCAAATATTTATTGGCATAGCGCCCATTCACCAGCTTGTGCGCCGTACCGGTCTTACCGCCAACCCGATAGCCGGGCACAGCAGCCTTACGCGCTGTGCCTTCCGGGCTGACCACCATCTCCAGCATCAGGCGCAACTGACGGGCCGTTTCCGGCGAGAACACCGGTTGACCGGCAACAGCGCCCGCCGTCTTGAGCAGCGACAGCGGCACCACATCCCCATCACGGGCAAACACTGTATATGCATGCGCCAACTGGGCGACCGTCACCGAGACCCCGTGGCCGTAAGACATCGTCGCCTGCTCGATCGGCTTCCAGGTCTGCCAGGGGCGCAGACGACCACCCACCTCACCCGGGAACCCCAGGCCCAGCGGTTTGCCGAAACCGACCTTGCTCATCATGGTCCACATATCTTCGGGCGGAAAACCGAGGGCAATCTTGGTAGCCCCGATATTCGACGATTTCTGGATCACCTGAGCCAAAGTCAACGCACCGTAGGGGTGTGCGTCGCTGATCGTCGCCGTGCCGATGGTCATTTTTCCCGGCGCACAGTTGATGATCGTATCGAACTTGTATTTGCCGCGATCCAACCCCAAGGCCGCAATGAAGGGCTTCATGGTCGAGCCGGGCTCAAAGCTATCGGTGACCGCACGGTTACGCAGCTGGCCACCAGAAAGTTGTGAACGATTATTCGGGTTATACGTCGGCCAATTGGCCAGCGCCAGAATCTCGCCGGATCTCACATCGGCCACGATGACGCTACCGCCCTTGGCATTGTACTTTTCGGCGGCATTTCGCAGCGCATTAAAGGCAATGAACTGGATTTTCGAATCAATCGCCAACTGGATGTCTTCACCATCCTGCGGCGGTCGCTCCGAACCGATTTCTTCCACGATCTGGCCACGACGATCCTTAATCACCGTACGCTCACCGTTAGCACCGACCAGACGGGGCTCGAACGCCAGCTCGACACCCTCCTGGCCTTTATCATCCTTGCCGGTAAAGCCCACCATATGAGCCACCATGTCACCGGCCGGATAGAACCGGCTGTATTCGCGATCCATCTGGATACCGGGCAGCTTCAGCGCCGCGATACGTGCCGCGGCATCCGGCGATACCTGATGCTTCAGATAGACGAAATTTTTCTCGCCCGTCAGTTTTTTCTCGATCTGACGCGGATCCATTTCCAGCAGATTGGCCAGCGCCTTCAGCTGATCCTTATCCAGTTTGGCATCGGCTGTCGCCCACACGGCACGCATCGGTGTCGATTGCGCCAGCATGTCGCCGTGACGATCCAGAATCTTACCGCGCGAGGCCGGGATATCCAGCACGCGACGATAGCGCGCATCACCGCGTTCCTGCAGAAAATCTTCATTGATGACCTGCAAGTAAAAGGCACGGCCAACCAGCGCCAGCAAAGCCCCGAATATCAGCGCCGACACCAGATGAATCCGCCAGCCAGCCAACTGATCCTTCAGCACCGGGCTCTCGGTAAAGCGATGATCCTTGCGGCTCATTGCGCCCCCCCGAGCTTCTGCACCTTCTTCATATCCGGCGGCTGCATGCCGAGTTTCTCGCGGGCGATTTTTTCAATACGTGTATGCGCCGCCCACGAGGACATTTCGAGTTGCAACTGACCGAATTCCACTTCCAGGTTGTGCGAGCGCTCCCGCTCCTGCTCCAGTGCCTGCAGACGCTTGCGCGCCTGGTGCTGACTGGTGATCACACCGATCGACGAGACCAGCACAACCACGATGAGGAGAAGATTCAGGCGGCGCATGATCGTCAGGCCGCCAGCTTTTCGGCAACGCGCATGATGGCGCTACGCGACCGCGGGTTCACGGACAACTCGGCAGCGCCGGCTTTCACCGGCTTGCCGATGATCGCCAATTCGGGCTTGGGCAGTTGCGCCGCCGTGAGCGGTACGCCTTTAGGTGGCTCAACCGGCTTGGCGCCCGCCTGCATGAAACGCTTGACGACGCGATCTTCCAGCGAGTGAAAGCTAATCACCACCAGACGGCCGCCCGGCTTGAGCAACCCCATGGCCTGCGGCAGCGTCAGCGCCAGCTGGCCGAGCTCCTGATTGATATAAATCCGTACAGCCTGGAAGGTGCGCGTCGCCGCATCCTTGCCGGGCTCACTGGTGCGCACGCACGAACGTACAAGCGCTGCGAGCTCCCCTGTTGTGGAGAGAGGACGCTCGGCCCGAGCAGCCACAATCTTCTTTGCAATCGAGACAGCAAACCGTTCTTCGCCATAATCTTTGATGACCTCCGCCAAAGTTTTTTCGTCGACTTCTGCCAGCCAGGCTGCAGCCGTCTGGCCGCGTGTTGTATCCATGCGCATATCCAGCGGCGCATCAAAACGGAACGAGAACCCACGGGATGCCGTATCAAGCTGGGGAGAGGAGAGCCCCAGATCAAACAGCACCCCGTCTACCCGGGCCACATCAAAACCAACCTGTTCCGCAGCGGCAGCCATGCCGTCAAACGCGGTATGCACCAACGTCAAACGCGGATCGTTCAGAAGCTCACCGGCGGCAATCGCCTGCGGATCCCGATCCAGCGACAACAGTCGGCCATTCGGGCCGAGCTGCGACAGAATCTTGCGAGAATGACCGCCTCGCCCGAAAGTGGCGTCGATGTAACAGCCGTCCGGACGAATAGCCAGCGCCTCAACGGCTTCGTCGAGCAATACGGTCTGATGAAATTCGGACATCGGGCTGGCGGCTTCTGCGGTGGCGGAGACACTGGGGGCGCGAGGTGCCGGGCTACTCACCTCGACGCGGGTTGTCACAGTGCGAAGTCCTCAAAACCCGCCGGCGGTTCCGCCGACTGTAGCACCTCAACGGCGGCCGCATTCTGGGCCTGCCAACCGGCATCGCTCCATAGTTCGAAATGCGACCCCAGGCCCACCATCCACACCTTGCGCTCCAGGCCGGCGAATTCACGCAGCTCCGGCGCCACCAGCAGACGACCCGCCGAATCCAATCCCTCTTCACGAGCATTACCAATCAGCACACGCTTCAGCGCCGCCGAACGGGTATCAAAACTCGGGGCCTTCAGAATGCGGTCGCGGATCGGCGCCCAGGCCGGCTCCGGATACAACAGCAGGCACTTATGCGGATGCGCCGTCAGAATCAGGCCGCCTTCCGCATCCGCCTCACGCCCGGCCAACGCCGCCGATAACGGCTCCCGGTGGCGCGCCGGAATGGCAAGCCGACCTTTGGCATCAAGCGTCAGAGCGATAGCACCTTGAAAGGACATGGAGCGTTTTCTGTGTCGTAAAACCGGTGAAGACAGGGAACGGGGATGGACAGGAAATCACCGATCTCCCACTTTTCCCCACTTTTTTCCACTTTAGAGAACAAAGAACCCTCGGTCAAGGGGTTTTTTCACATTTTTTCCAATGACAACAAGGGGTTAGCGCACTTTTCCCAGAAAAATCCGGCGCAAAAAATCCATATAAATCAAAGGGACAAAATCGGTACTTAAAGTGCAGAATTAACAAAACCCACAAAGTTATCCACAAAAAATTTTGGTCGGCGCAAAAAAAATCGCCACCCGGTCATCCGGATGGCGATGCGTCAATACCTTCAATCATGTTCCGTGGAGAAGTCGCCCGATAAGCCGGGTTCTGTGCACCGCCGGGCGAACCCGGCCGCGTAGCAGCCATTCCTCTAGGCGCACCGTTGCCGATGCGCTCAAGCAACCTACCCGGAAGCGACGCGAGCCACGCCATGCTTCCCTATTTGGTCTTGCTCCGGATGGGGTTTACCGTGCCGCCCGGCGTTGTCCCCGGACGCGGTGAGCTCTTACCTCACCCTTTCACCCTTACCTGGCGTCTGACGCCATCGGCGGTTTGCTTTCTGTTGCCAGCAACAATGAGACGGGACGAACCGGACTCAGACACCCATCATTGCTGCCCACTGCTGCCAGTGGGACTTTCCGTCACCTCACGGTGCCCGGCCGTTAGCCGGCATCCTGCTCTGCGGAGCCCGGACTTTCCTCCCCGTACCTTGCAGTACGCAGCGGCTGCCAGGGCGACTTCCCACGCACATTATACGTGGGAACTCAATGGACTCAGTCGATGAAGCCGCCGAAGGTCCAAGGCAATGTATTACCAGCCTCTAAAGGCACCAGGGTATCGCCATTGATATACGGATAATCCGTCGACACCGTCAAAGGCGCACGACGTAGCACGACCTTGCGTTCATTCACCGGAAGGCCGTAGAAAGCCGGGCCATGCAGACTGGCAAAGCCTTCCAGCATATCGAGCGCACCCACGGCATCAAAGGCCGTAGCATACATCTCCATGGCCTCACCCGCGGTGTAGCAACCGGCACAACCACAGGCCGCTTCCTTCGTCAGCTTGGCATGCGGCGCCGAATCGGTGCCCAGGAAAAATTGCGGTAAACCCGACGTTGCGGCTTCGACCAGCGCTTCACGATGCGTCTCGCGTTTGAGCACTGGCAGGCAGTAGTAATGAGGCCGCACACCGCCCTGGAAGATGGCATTGCGGTTATACAGCAGGTGATGCGCTGTAATCGTCGCCCCCACATTGCTCCCCGCGCTGCGCACAAAGGCGGCAGCGTCCGCGGTGGTGATGTGCTCAAACACCACGCGCAGATCCGGAAATTTTCCGAGGAGCGGCTTCAGCACCTGCTCGATAAATGCGGCTTCACGGTCAAAGAGATCGATCGCCGGGTCGGTCACTTCACCGTGCACCAGTAGCGGGATACCCTGTGCGGCCATTTCAGCCAATGCCGGAGTGGTCTTTTCGATGGCCGTTACGCCCGCATCAGAATTGGTGGTTGCGCCAGCCGGATACAGTTTCACGGCCTTCACAAACCCCGATGCTTTGGCTTTGGCAATTTCTTCCGGCGTTGTCGTGTCCGTCAGATACAAAGTCATCAATGGGTCAAAAGTCGACCCAGCCGGACGCGCCGCGAGGATGCGCTCACGATACGCCCGCGCCGCCTCTACCGTGGTGACAGGCGGCCGCAGATTCGGCATGATGATCGCCCGAGCAAACTGATGTGCCACATGCGGCACGGTCACCGCCAACGCGGCATCGTCACGCAGGTGAATATGCCAATCATCAGGTTGGCGAAGAATGAGTTCATTGATCACAGCGGTCACGTCGGAGCCTTTGGCGCATGCAGCGCATAAAAATCTTCAATGCGTCTATTTTACGCGATCAGGCTTTGAGCTCCAGCGCCCGCTGATAGAGTAAATCCTTCGGCGCCCCCGTGAGTTGCTGGGCAATCTGCGCCACCTGCTTGGTCGGCAACCCCGCAGAAACCAGCGTCGACACGACTTTGTCGGCGGCCTCATCCAGACCGGCTGCCGACAAAGCGCGCGTAAGGGGCGGGTACACGACCAACACGAACTCTCCCCTGGCATGATTCGGGTCAGCAGAGAGCCAGGCCAGTGCGTCACCTAATGGCATACGGACCGACTGCTCGAAGACCTTGGTCAGCTCACGGGCAACCAATACCTCCCGCGCTGCCCCAAACACCTCAGCCAGCGCGCCCAGAGTTGCCTCAATGCGATGCGGCGCTTCATAAAAAACCAGCGCCAGATCTTCAGCGGTACGCGTCTTCCAATCCGCCAGTACCCGCAAGCGTTCTTGCGTTTTAGTCGGCAGAAAACCGGCAAATATCCAACCGCCGCCCGTATGCGTTAAACCGGCAATCGACAACGCCGCCGCTGCGGCACAGGCGCCGGGCACGGCCACCACGGGCCAACCTTCAACGCGGACGGCGGCCACAATACGGCCACCCGGATCTGAAATCGCCGGCGTGCCTGCATCACTGACCAGCGCCACGGATTCGCCTGCGGCCAGGTGTCGAATGATTTTCTGAGCCGCCTGCTGCTCATGGTGCTCATCGGCTACCAGCATGGCGGCACGGCTTCCCACATGACGCAACAAGGTGGCGGTTCGACGCGTATCTTCAGCCGCCACCACGGTCACTTCGCGCAGAATTCGTGCCGCACGCGGCGTCAGATCTTCCAGATTACCAATAGGCGTTGCCACCACATACAGTGTTGCCATGTTGTTTTCTGGCGCTTGCGTTAAAGTAGCCATTGCGATTAGATAAATGATCTTAATTGAGAGAGCCGATGTCACACCAAGATACCACGCTCACGCCCAAGCAAGTGGCCGGCAACATGGCCGAGGATCTGGCATCCGCCCATCTGACACAGGCCGGGCTACGCATTCTGACGCGGAATTACCGCGTGCGCGGTGGCGAAATCGACTGTATCGCCCTGGATGGCAACACGCTCGTCTTTGTCGAAGTACGCCTTCGGCGCAATACCCGTTTTGGCGGTGCCGCGGCCAGTATTGATGCGCGTAAACAACACCGCATCATTCATGCCGCCCGCTGTTATCTGCTGCGCTATCCACGACAAGCGGAGCGGCCCTGCCGGTTTGACTGCGTGCTACTGGATAGCCTGAACGCCGATCAACTGGCGTGGATCAAAGATGCTTTTCAAGCAGATTAAGCGCCCCTTCATGCTTACATTCCGCCGTTATGCATGCGGCATTGCCAGTGCGTTATTACTGTGTCAACCAACGCTCGCCAAACCTCCGGGCACACCCGATAGCGCAGCACCGGTCAAGCAGGGGCAAGCCACGCTGCTCATTCAATCATCGCCACTGGCCGGCAGCCAGTTTCACAGCCTGCCCGATGTCGTTGATCGCATTCGTGTCGGCGATGCTTTAACGCTCAGGCGTCAACCCGATAACCCGCACGACCCCAACGCCATTCAGGTACTCTGGCAGGGCCACATGCTGGGCTATGTGCCGCGCCGGGAAAACAAGGGGGTCGCCCGCGCGCTGGATCGTGGCGACCCGCTCACCGCACGTGTGGTCGCGCTACGCCCCGATGAATCCCCTTGGCGACGCCTGCGCTTCGAGATCAGCACCCGGCTCTCGGATTAATCGACCATGTTAAGATCCTGCCAACCTTTTAAGCCCGACAGGTCAGTCAGTTACGGAGCCTCTTATGGATTTGCAAGCCCGCGTCAAACGTCATTTCGAAGATAGTGCCCAAACCAAGCTCAAAGCGGCCGAAACATTGAGTGGCCCGGTCGCCACCGCCATTGACACCATGGTTCAGGCGCTAATTGCCGGCGGCAAGATTCTGGCCTGCGGTAACGGCGGCTCTGCTGGTGATGCGCAACATTTCGCCGCTGAGCTGGTGGGCCGCTTCGAGCGCGAGCGCCAGGAACTGGCCGCCATCGCACTCACCACCGATACCTCGATCATCACCGCCATCGCCAACGACTACGCCTACGACGTGGTGTTTTCCAAGCAGGTACGCGCGCTCGGCCATCCGGGCGATGTCCTGCTGGCCATCTCCACCTCCGGCAACTCGAAGAACGTCATCGAAGCCATCAAGGCTGCCCATGAGCACGACATGAAGATCATCGCCCTTACCGGCAAAGGCGGCGGTCAGATCGGCACCATGTTGCGCGACGGCGATGTGCATCTGTGCGCTCCGGCGGATCGTACCGCGCGCACGCAGGAAACCCACCTCACCATCATTCATGCGCTGTGCGATGGCATCGACGTCTCCCTGCTCGGAGAAGACGCATGAAGCTGCCCGCCAAGCGCACCCTGATCACCGCACTGGCCGCTGTCTGCCTGACCACGCAGCTGACAGCCTGTATCGAAACGGCCATCATCGGTGCCGTGGCCGCCAGCGCCATCGTCTTGAGCGACCGCCGCTCGATTTCGCTATACAGCAAAGATGCCTGGATCGATATTCAGGCAGCCACACCGCTCAGCGAAATCGGCAGCACTAAAAACACCCACATCATTGCCAACGCCTTCAATAGCCGCGTGCTCCTCACTGGCCAGGTAGCCTCGGAGGCAGACAAGCAGAAAGCCACGGATGTCGTCAAAGCCATCTCCGGCGTCAAGGGTGTCGACAATCAGTTGGTGGTTGGCCCGGTCACCGCCCTGGACGTTCGCAACAACGACAGCTTTATCACCTCCAAAGTCAAAAGCCGCTTACTGGGCGATAGCCCGGAACTGGGCAACGCCATGAAAGTGGTCACTGAAAATGGCGTTGTTTATGTTTTCGGGATGCTGACGCAAAGCGAACTGGAGCGGGGTGTTGAAATCGTACGCACCACGGCCGGTGTACAACGTGTGGTTAAAACGTCGCTGATCACCATTCTGGAAGAACCCAAAGCCCAGGCCCTGGATCAAAGCGCCCGCGACGATGCCGCCCGAACCCAGGGCACCGTCACACCACTACCGGGTGGTGACGCATCGATACAACCTGTGACCCAGCCAACAACCCAAGCCGTCAATTAAACACCCTGCAGCAGCCGGGCTTCGGCAGCAGACACCGCATTCGGCCGGCCGAGCAACACCACCACATCGCCTTCCTGAATACGGGTCTCCGGGCCCGGTTCCAGACCGCGAATACCATGACGGCGAATGGCACTGACCTCCACATCCAGCAGTGCCAGATCTTCCAGGCTCCGGCCAACCGCAAAGGCCCCGGCGTCGATCATTACGGAGAACATACGGGCGGACTCGGCATCGGTTTCTTCCGAGGGATCCGACATCCCCTTAAAGAACCCGCGCAGTAGCCTGTAGCGGGCATTCCGGGCATCACGAGCGCGGCGCATCACGCGATTGAGCGGCACGCCCATGAGCAGCAAGGCATGCGACCCCAGCATCAGGCTGGCCTCCTGGGCATCCGGCACCACTTCAGCGGCGCCGGCCGCCACCAGCCGCGGCAAATCACGTTCATCTTCTGTCCGCACCAACACCGGCAGATCCGGTCGCAACTCGCGGCAGTAATGCAGAATTTTTTCAGCGGTAGGCGTATCTGCAAAGGTGATCACCACCACGCTGGCGCGTTTGACCCCGGCCGCAATCAGTGTCTCGCGGCGACCGGCATCACCGAACATCACCGACTCGCCGCCCTTGGCGGCCTCCCGCACCCGTTCCGGGTCCAGATCCAGCGCTACATAACCGATATGCTCCTGCGCCAGAATCCGCGCCAGCGACTGGCCGCTGCGGCCAAAACCGCACAGCACGGCATGTTTCTGCGTCGCCAGCGATGCCGCTGCCAGCTGGGTCAGTTGCATGGAACGGGCCAGCCATTCCCCGGCAGAGAACCGGATCACGATGCGATCACACCAGTGCACAATGATCGGCGCCAGCATCATCGAGATCAGCAATGCCGCCAGCACCACCTGGATAATCGGTCGCGGTGCCAGTCGCGCCGAAGCAATTTCCGTCAGTAGCACAAAGCCGAATTCACCACCGGCAGCCAGCCAGAGCGCCGACCGCAAGGCCGTCGACTGACTGCCACCAAACAGCCGGGACAACACAAAGACTACCAGCGCCTTGATCAACAGCACGCCCACCACCAGGGCCAAAACCAGCCACAGGTTTTTCCAGATCACCGTCGGGTTCAGCATCATGCCGATCGTGACGAAGAAGAGCCCCATCAGCACATCGCGGAATGGCTTGATGTCCTCCTCCACCTGATGCCGGTATTCGGTCTCGGCAATCAGCATGCCCGCCACAAAGGCGCCCAGCGCCAGCGACAGGCCCGCTTCTTCCGTCACATATGCCAGACCCAGCGTCACCAGCAGCACGTTGAGTACAAAGAGTTCGGAGGATTTGCTGCGCGCCACCACATGGAACCAGCGGCGCATCCACTTCTGGCCGAGAAACAGCACCACCCCGAGCACCAGAGCGGCCTTGAGCAACGCCAACCCCACCTCGACGGCCATATCAGCCGCTGGCTGACCCAGTGCCGGAATCATAATCAGCAAAGGCACCACCAGCAGATCCTGCGCCAGGAGCACCCCCATCACTTCACGGCCATGCGGTGCCTGTAGCTCACGGCGTTCCACCAGTAACTTGGATAGCACCGCCGTCGACGACATGGCCACGGCGCCCCCTAGCGCCAGCCCGGCCTGCCAGTTGAGGCCGGTCAACATGGCCAGCGCACCGGCCACCGTCATCGTCACCAGCACCTGCGACATACCAAAGCCGAACACGGTCTTTCGCATGGTAAACAGCCGCGCCAGCGAGAACTCGAGTCCGATCGAGAACATCAGGAACACCACACCGAACTCGGCCAGCGTGTTGGCTGCCTTCACATTTTTCAACAAAGACAGGGCATGTGGCCCGATCAGCAGCCCCACCAGCAGATAACCGAACATCGGTGGCATGTTGGCACGACGCACGAGGATCACGCCAAATACCGAGGCGGCAAGCAGCATCAGAACCAGAGACAACGTAGACATAAAGGCAGCGGGACCAGAGAGACCGGATCCGCGAATCCGGTTTGTTATACTCGAACACAATCATACCTCTGCCGCATGACATGTCTGCACACCCAGCCACCCGTGCTTTAAATAAATTCACGCCCGCCGACCACGACAGCCTTCTGACGCTGGCGCGGGGCGTACTGCGCACCGAGGCCGAAGCCCTGCTGGATCTGGAGCCCCGTCTGGGCGACGCCTTTCTGGCCGCTGTGGCGCTCATTCTGCACAGTCCGGGGAGAGTCATCGTCTCCGGCATGGGCAAATCCGGCCATGTCGCCCGCAAAATGGCCGCCACCCTGGCCTCAACCGGCACCCCCGCCTATTTCGTCCATCCGGCAGAAGCCAGCCATGGCGACCTCGGCATGATCACCGGCGCCGACGTCTTTCTGGCACTCTCCTACTCCGGCGAAGCCGAAGAATTGCTGAGCATCCTGCCGGTATTACGCCGCCGCGGCACACGGGTCATTGCCCTCACCGGCAATCTGAATGCCACACTCGCCCGTGAGGCCGACATCGCGCTTGACGGCAGTGTCACGCGCGAGGCTTGTCCGCATAATTTGGCCCCCACGGCCAGCACCACCGCAGCGCTAGCGCTGGGCGATGCCTTGGCGGTGGCCCTGCTGCAGGCCCGCGGCTTCAGCCCGGAGGATTTTGCCCAGTCGCATCCGGGGGGCGCGCTGGGACGCCGTTTACTGACCCATGTCCGGGACGTGATGCACCCGGCCGCAGAACTTCCCGTGGTGACACCGGCCAGCTCGCTGGCCGATGCCGTCCTCGCCATTTCACGCGGAGGTCTGGGCATGACGGTAGTCTGCGACGCCGACCACCGGGTCCTTGGCATCTTTACCGACGGCGATTTACGCCGCGCCTTTGAAAAACAGCTCAATCTGCAAACCGTTTCCGTCTGTGATGTGATGACGGCCAACCCCAAAGCCATCCGTGCCGACAAACTGGCCGTGGAAGCCGTGGCGCTGATGGAGCAGTATCGCATCAATCAGTTGGTCGTCACCGACAGCGCCGGCCATCTGCAGGGCGCACTGAATATGCATGATCTCTTCCGGGCCAAGGTCGTCTGATGTCTGATGCCGTCAAAAATCTGAAATTCATGGCCTTCGACGTCGATGGCGTCATGACGGATGGCACCCTCACCTTTCTGCCGGATGGCAGTGAAACCAAAACCTTCTATACCCTCGATGGCGCCGGCATCCGCATGCTGCAGAAATCCGGCATCATCGTCGGCTGGATCACTGGCCGTTCATCGCCGGCCGTCGAACACCGCGCCCGCAATCTGGGCATCACTCACCTGGCGCAAGGCGTCAGTGACAAACGCACGGTTTACCACACCTGGCTCACCGAAGCCGGACTGGGCTTCTCGCAGGCCGGCTTTATGGGGGATGACCTGATTGATCTGGCGGCCATGCAGGCCTGTGCCTTTGCCGCCGCCCCCGTCAACGCGGTCAAGGTGATTCGCGAGGCCGCTACGCTGGTCACCGAAGAACACGGCGGCCGCGGCGCCGTACGCACCGTCTGCGAATACATCCTGCAGGCCCAGGGCAAACTGGACGCCTTTCTGACCAGTGGTATTCACTGATATGTTCCGTCGCGGCGCCCCAAACGTTGTTCAGCCGATCCTGCGGGATGTGCTGACGGCTGCATTTCCCATTGGCCTGCTCACGGTCCTGGCGGCCCTCTCCTACTGGCTCGCCGTCGTTTCTACGGCAGAACCGGTCGACATCGGCGGCAAATTCCGCCATGACCCGGATACCATTGTTTTCCATTTTGACGCCATCAATTATGACGAGGCCGGCAACCGCAAGGCCGGGCTGCGCGGCAGTGAACTCCGCCACTATCCGGATGATGAAAGTTCGGTCATTCAAAATCCTTTCCTGCGCCGTTTCTCCGCCAGCACAGAAGCGTCAACCGTCACAGCCCGTCAGGCGGTCGTGAATAGCGACGGTTCCGAGGTGGATCTGACCGGTGACGTCCGCGCCTTCCGCCCGGCCCAGGGCGGCAAAGCCGCCGTAACGCTCACAGCACCACACATGCGCGTACTGGTCGATGAAGAGCGCGCACGCACACCCGGTTTTGCGCGCATTCAACAGGGCAGCTCCTGGATCAGCGGCACGGGCTTTGATGCTGATAACGTGACCCAGACCTATCACTTCCGCAGCAACGTCACCGGCTCCTACAAACGCTGATCATGAACTGCTCTCGCGCCTTACTGACGTGCTGCCTGATCGGCCTGCTGGCCAACAGCCCAGCACACGCTGACCGCAACGACAGCACAAAACCGATGAATTTTTCATCGAACAGTGCCAGCATGGATGATTTGCGAAAAACCTATCACTATGCCGGCAGCGTGCGTATGACCCAGGGATCGCGTCTGCTGACCTCAGATAAGGTCAGTATCAAACAGGATGCGGCAGGCTTCAGCAAAAGTATTGCCTATGGCTCCGCGCAAAAACTGGCGTATGTCAAACAGCGCGAGAACGATGGCAAAGGCTGGATGGAAGGTTGGGGTGAACGCATCGAATACGATGATCGTACCGACAAGTTCATTTTCTTCGACCAGGCCCACATCAAAACATCGACGGATGACGCCAAAGGCGATGTCATCATCTATGACAATGTGACCGAGCGCTATCAGATTCTGGCCAAGGGCCAGCCAATTCCGGATACGAACAAGGCGTTGCCGGCGCAACCGGCACCTGCGGCCAAAACCACCCCGGCACCGGCAAGTCCGGCCGCACCCAGCAAAGCCACCCTGCCAACAGCCAACGTGCCGCCAGTCAGCACCTCGCCGGACGGACGCGCCAAAGCCGTGCTCAGCCCCGGCAAATAATCACCGGGGTGCACTAACCCTCAATCCGGCCGATAGCGCCAGGTCAGTTGGCGCCGACCCACCTCGGCAATGATTTCGGCCAACGCCTGTTCAACACGTGCTGCCGGACCATTCACGCCAAGCTCGAGATGACGTCGCACGCCATCTTCCGTGAGCGATGGCAACGAAAAGAGTTTCAGATCCGGGTACGCGGCCACAATGCGTTCCATGAGATCCAGCAGCGCACTTTCATAGGCTCCGTCACCGGTCAACAGAATTGCCCGATCCACATCCGGCGCCGTGCTGAAATAATCGCTGTAGTAGGTATCGAGCACCCATTCCAGCATCGGGTGCGCCATCTGCGGAAAGCCCGGCACAAAGTAGTGCTGGTGCATCATGAAACCCGGAATCCGGTTGAACGGGTTCGGAATAATCGCTGCCCCCACCGGAAACGTGCCCAGCAACAGGCGTTGCTGCGTCACGTCCTCGGCAGCAAAACGGGCGCGGATTTCGCGCTCGGCATCCGGATGCAGGGCGAGCCCAACACCAAACGCCTCTGCCGCGGCCTGCCGGGTATGGTCATCCGGCGTATTGCCGATCCCACCAAAAGAAAACACCACATCACCCGCCGCCCGTGTGCGCTCGAAGACCGAGGCCAGGCGTGCACGGTCATCGCCCAGATACTCGACCCAGGACAAACGCAAACCGCGCGCCGCCATCACTCCGGCCAGCCAGCTGAAATGCTTGTCCGTCCGTTTACCGGACAGAATTTCGTCACCAATAATCACCGCGCCAAATGTTGGCGTCTTGTGTTCCGGGCTATGCACAGAGTGTTTCATGACAAACTTTCACGGGTTATCTTTGTCGTTGTACTCATCACGATTTCACCTTCGACCACCTCACCGGCGCCATCCGACTGGCCACGTAGCAGACTCAGCGCCTCCAGTGCCGCCACGGCAAACATCAGCGCCGTAAACGAGGCGGCAAAAAAACCGAGAATCGGAATATGTGCCATGAGCGCCCCAACTGCCCCCAGCACCAGGAAACTACCGCGAAAGCGCTTGCGGATGGCCGCCAGCTCCGTGTCGTTGGCAAAATTAGTCAGCGCGTCAAAAGAGAGGGTTCGCGCATTGAACCAGGCCAGCCAACCCACCGGCAACACAAAGGCCAGCCCAGGCACCAGCCAGAGCGGCAGCGTCAACAGCCAGCCAGCCAGATAAACGACGGTACAGAACGTACTGACCCAGGCCGACTGCAGGACCCGATCCGCGCCGTGACGTCGTAATTGCGGATACGTGCTCCGGCCCAACCAGGCGGTCAATTGACCCACAATCAGTAAACCGGAGACCAGCGCCGCCAGGCCGTAGCTGATGGCAAACAGCATCAACCAGGCCGCCACCCAGGCAAAAATATCCGCCACACCGGTCCAGCCGATGCTCACCAGCCAAGATGCCGGCGCCATCGTCAGAAACTGTGCCGACAAGGGCTGCAACGCCGTCACCAGTAACAGCACCAGGCTACCCACGGCAACGGCAACCGGGATGGACAATAACTTCCACAGCGCCGGGTTACGCACAGCGGCCAGGCTGCGCCAGAATACCCGTGTCACAAATACCAGATCCAATCCGACTTCCTTTCTAGGCATGGCTCAACTGTTGCCACGCTTTTTCCAGACGCTTCACCGACACCGGCAAAGGCGTTTTTAATTCCTGTGCAAACAGGCTGACCCGCAATTCTTCGAGTTGCCAGCGAAACTGGTTCAACCGGTCATCCTGCACACCACTGCGCGCCAGATCGCGCGCCCGCCGTTCATAAGACTGCCACAAATGAGCCCATTCAGCGAGTGCAGCCAGATCGCGTGTCAGCGCCGCTGCGCCGCCGCTTTTAAGACGATCCAGCCGTACGCTGTGCGCCTTGAGATATCTGGGTAAATGCTGCAAATGCTCCCGGTCGATCTCGCGCACAAAGTGCGGCGTGATCAGACGATTCAGGTGTGCCTCGATATCCGTCACCACTGCCGGCCAGGCTTTGGCGGTCAGCAATTTTTTCCGCAGACTCGTCCACTCGTCCAGAATCTGGCGAACCAGGCGCACCCGTTCCTGAATCAGCAAGCCTAGGCGCTCGCGCCCCCGCTGAGCCGCGGCCGTAAAAGCCGCCGCATCACGTGGCCACTCAGCCTCTTTATCCGGCAAACACGCTTGTTGTAGGGCCGCCCACAAAATCTGCTGCACCAGTTCTGTCGCATCACCCAGAGGCATATAGCGCATCCCCAGCTCGCTATCCTTGCGCAACTGCTTCTCGAAGCCTTTCCAGGGCTCATGCAGCGCCAGGGCAAAGAGCCGCAGCAAACCTTGCTGGTGCACCTGTCTGGCCGCATCCGGCGAATCATACACACGGATGGAGACCGATGCCCCGTCGTCTTGCAGCGCCGGGTAGCCATAGACCGTCTGGCCGTCCACCACGAGCTCCATGAGCTCCGGCAGCACGCCGAAATCCCAGGTCACCATGCCCGTCGTCTTGAGGTCTTCCGCCCGACCCGGTGAACGAGTCACCGCATCCTCGCCCACCACCGGTGATGCCGGCAAAAGCGGCTCACGCCTTGCCTGATCCTGCACGGCGGCCTGTGCCGATGCACTGAATGCCTGTCGCGCTTCCTGTGCCCAGCGCGCGCGTAGTTCACTCAGGCTGCGAGACTGATCCCGCTGCCGGCCATCGGCATCGACCAGACGGAAGTTCATGCGCAAATGTGCCGGCAGGGACTCCGGTGCAAAGGCATCCGGCGTCAGCGTCCAGCCACGCGCATTCAAACCGCGTTCGAACAGCATGTGATGCATCAGCGCAGCCAGCAAACCTGTCCGGCTTTTATCGCGCGGCCCCCCTGACCCGGCGTGAGCCGCGATGAACTCGTCGGCAAACGTCGGCAATGGCACCAGCTTACTGCGGTAACGCTGTGGCAGCTGTTTGAGGAGTTGTAACACCTTGTCGCGTAGCAGGCCCGGCACCAGCCACTCGCAGGCATCCGGTGAGAGACGATTCAGATGCGCCAGTGGCAGCGTCAGTGTCACACCGTCATCGGATGCGCCGGGCGCAAAGTGATAGGACAGATCGTAGCGCGCACCGCCGATCTCGATCTCCGGCGGAAAGTTATCCGTCGTCACACCACCGGCCTCATGGCGCATCAGGTCATCACGATCCAGATACAGGCACTTCGGATTCGCGCTTTCCGCCTCACGCCGCCAGGCATCAAAACCGGCACCGTTAACGATATCGGCGGGGATACGGGCATCGTAGAAAGCCTCGATCAGGGCGTCATCGACCAGCACATCCTGGCGCCGCTGTTTATGCTCGAGCTGTTCAATCTCGGCAATCAGCTTCTGATTGTGCTTATAGAATGGCCAGCGATTGACCCAGGCCGCATCAATCTCGCCGGCGACCAGGCCTTCACGGATAAAAATCTCGCGTGACGCCGCCGGATCCAGCGGACCGAAATGAACGCGGCGTTTGGCCTGCAGCGTCAGGCCGTAAAGCGTGGTGCGTTCATTGGCCACCACCTGCATGGCTTTCCTTTCCCAATGCGGCTCGCTGTAACTCCGGCGGACCAGATGTGCACCGATCTGCTCGATCCATTCCGGATTGACGCGCGCCACACACCGTGCGAACAGACGCGAAGTTTCTGCCAACTCCGCCGCTACCAGCCACTTGCCGGCTTTCTTTTGCAGATAAGAACCCGGATGCACCACAAAACGCACCCCGCGTGCGCCCAGATAATCGCCCTTATCTTCCGACTTGCAACCGATGTTACCGAGCAACCCTGTGAGCAGGGCACGATGAATCTGCTCATAGGTCGCCGGCGCTGTATTGAACTTCCAGCCAAGTTCGGCAGCCAGCGTATGTAGCTGGCCATGAATATCCCGCCATTCGCGCAAGCGCAGAATCGACAGAAAATGCTTCTGGCAGAGCTGCGTCAGCTTGCGCGACGAATGGTGCTTCATCGCCTCTTCATACCAGGCCCAGAGTTTGAGCCAGGCCGTAAACTCCGACGTCTCCTCCGGACCAAACATGATCCGGCGATGCGCCTCGTCGGCTGCCTGCTGTTGCTCGGGCGGTCGCAGGCGTGGGTCCTGCGCGCCCAGCGCACTGGCAATGATCATGAGCTCTGTCAGACACTGGTTTTCGCGCGCGGCCAGTACCATGCGCCCCAGGCGCGGATCGAGCGGCAAACGCGCCAGATCTCGGCCGCTGCGCGTCAGTTGCTGTCGCCCATCGGCCAAAACCGCCACCGCCCCCAGCTCCTGCAGCAGCAGTAAACCATCCTTGATGGCCTTATCGGGCGGCGGCTCGATAAACGGAAACAGCGTCACATCGCCCAGCTTCAGATCCAGCATGCGCAAAATCACGCTGGCCAGGGATGATCGCAATATCTCCGGGTCGGTAAATTCACTGCGTGCTTCGAAATCCTGCTCGTCATATAACCGGATACAGATGCCGTCGGCCACCCGGCCGCATCGACCGGCCCGCTGGCGCGCCGCGGCCCGCGAGATTTTTTCAATCTGCAGCTGTTCGACCTTGCTGCGGTAGGAATAGCGCTTGACCCGCGCCAGACCGCTATCAATCACGTAGCGGATACCGGGCACCGTGAGTGAGGTTTCCGCCACGTTCGTGGCTAATACGACACGGCGGCCGCTATGTCCGCGGAAAACACGGTCCTGTTCTTCGGCCGACAACCGCGAATACAACGGCAGAATCTCGGTATGCGGTGGATGCCGCTTGCGCAGGACTTCCGCCGTTTCGCGAATTTCCCGTTCACCGGGCAGGAACACAAGAATGTCGCCGCCGCCCTGACTTTGCCCTACTCGGGATAACTCATCAACGGCATCGCTGATGGCTTCGTATAGCCGATCCTCATCCGCTTCGCGCTCTTCGCGGGCACTGCGCTCGCTACGCTCCGACGCTGCGCCGGGCTTCGTGTTGCCGGCCTTGTTGTTACCCGCCATTTCCCGCGGGTCCTCAATCGGGCGCCAGCGCACCTCGACCGGGTACAGCCGTCCTGAGACCTCGATCACCGGTGCCGGTTTGCCGTTGATGGCAAAGTGCTGTGCAAAGCGCTCGGCATCAATCGTTGCCGACGTAATAATCACTTTGAGGTCTTTGCGCTTGAGCAGTAAGCGCTTCAGATACCCCAGCAGAAAGTCGATGTTGAGACTGCGCTCGTGCGCCTCATCAATGATGATCGTGTCGTAGGCCTTCAGTAGCGGATCCTGCTGCGACTCGGCCAGCAGAATGCCATCGGTCATCAGCTTGATCAATGAGTCCGGCGCCGTCCGATCCTGAAAACGCACTTTGACACCCACGCCTTCACCGACCCGGGTATCGAGCTCTTCGGCCACACGCCGGGCGACAGATCGTGCCGCCAGGCGTCGTGGCTGCGTATGACCGATCAGCCCATGCACGCCGCGCCCCAGTTCCAGACAGATCTTGGGTAACTGGGTGGTTTTACCCGAACCGGTCTCACCACACACAATCACCACCGGGTGCATGGCAATGGCTGCGGCAATCTCATCTTTGCGGCCACTAACCGGCAGCGCTTCGGGAAACGTAATTTTGCCGGCCATCTGCGCCAGGCGGGCCTCGCGTGCAAGCATTTTAGCGGCCTGCCGTACGCCTTGGGGTGTGACCTGCGATGCTGCCCGCAGCTCTACCGGTTGAGACGCGTTGGTAGGAGATGGTGTGGCTGTCATAGGCCGTATTTTAGCGGTCGCAGAGGCTCCGACACGGCGCGATCAGGTAAAATACAACGCAATATTTTTCTTTCTGCGACCCCATCGTGAGCCAAGCCCCACGCACGCCCTCCGCCGCCCCTAAGGCCACCGCAACCGCGGAACATATTCCTGCCACCAACTTTCTGGTGCACGTGGTCGAACAGGATCTGGCCGACGGCAAATATGCCGGTCGCCACTGGTCCGGTCACCCGGGCCCGGCGGCACAGCAGAAAAGCGGACCGCTTGATCCCGCCGCCATCCGCACGCGTTTCCCGCCAGAGCCCAACGGGTATCTGCACTTTGGCCATGCCAAATCGATCTGCCTGAACTTCGGTCTGGCCGAGCGTTTCGGCGGCGCCTGCCACATGCGCTTTGACGATACCAATCCGACCAAGGAAGAACAGGAGTACGTCGATGCCATCATCGAATCCGTCAAGTGGCTGGGATTTGGCTGGCAGTTTCAGAACGAAACGAATCTCTATTTCGCCTCCGACTACTTTGACTTCCTCTATGGCTTTGCCGAAAAGCTGATCGAAGCCGGGCATGCCTATGTGGATGAACAGAGTGCGGATGACATCCGACTGAACCGCGGCACGCTCACGCAAACCGGCACCAACTCGCCGTGGCGCGAACGCCCGGCTGCCGAGAGTCTAGACCTGTTCCGCCGCATGAAAGCCGGGGAGTTTGCCGATGGCAGCCTGGTACTACGCCTGAAGATCGACATGGCTTCCAGCAACATGAATCTGCGTGATCCGCTGGCCTATCGTATCCGTCATGCACACCACCACCGCACCGGCAATGCCTGGTGCATCTATCCGCTGTACGACTTTACGCACGGCGTCTCGGATAGCCTGGAAAACATTACGCACTCCATCTGTACGCTGGAGTTCGAATCACATCGACCGCTCTATGACTGGCTGAACGAGCGCCTGGCCGAGCTGGGTTGCCTCAACACGCCGCTGCCACGTCAGTACGAGTTCTCGCGGCTGAACCTGACTTATGTCGTGCTCTCCAAACGCAAGCTGATCCAGCTCGTGGAAGAAGGCCATGTGCAGGGCTGGGATGATCCGCGGATGCCTTCGCTGGTCGGTGCCCGCCGTCGCGGTTACACCCCGGCCGGTTTCCGCCTCTTTGCCGAGCGCATCGGTGTATCGCGCTCGGATTCGCTGATTGACTACAGCGTCCTCGAAGACTGCATGCGTGAGGACCTTAACCTCGCTGCCGAACGCCGCATCGCCGTGCTCGACCCGATCAAGCTGGTGCTCACCAATTACCCGGAAGGCCAGTCCGAAATCTGTCACGCGCCAAACCATCCGCTAAAGCCGGAGCTCGGCAAACGCGACGTGCCGTTCTCACGGGAACTCTGGATCGAACGCGAAGACTTTGCCGAAGTGCCCCCCAAAGGCTTCCATCGCCTCTATCCGGGCAACAAGGTGCGCCTGCGCTACGGTTACGTTATTGAATGCACGGGCTGCGAGAAGGATGCCGACGGCAACGTCACTACGGTGTACGCGACCTACTTCGCAGACTCGAAGAGCGGCACCCCCGGGGCCGATAACTACAAGGTGAAGGGCAACAGCCACTGGGTCTCGGTGCCACATGCCTGCGCCGCCGAAGTGCGCATGTATGATCGCCTGTTTGCACGTGCCAACCCGGGCGGCAAGCTCGCCGAAACCCCGGAAGGCGTGGAACGTGACTTCCTCGAGGATCTCAATCCCAACAGCATCGCCACCATTCAGGCTCAGGTGGAAGGTGGTCTGGCGGATGTGACACCGGAAACCGTGTTCCAGTTCGAACGGCACGGTTATTTTGTGGCAGACCGTTTCGACACACAACCCGGAAAACCGGTATTCAATCGTACCGTGACCTTGCGTGATTCCTGGGGCAAGGCCGGTCAGTAACGGCCGGCCCGATGGATCACTGAAGGATGGATTGCCGACCGGGTTGTGGCGCCTGTTGTATCGCCCCCTCGATCAGCAGCACCATCACGGGCATGCCAGGGGGCAAAGCAGCGGGAATACCCTGCATACAACTCGATACCCATTTTCGTTGCAAGATTTTCGGCCAGCCGGAGCGACCGGCCTGCTGCAGTGGTTTACAAGCGTCACTAGAGATGTGCGGTATGAACCAAGACGAAGCGCTGACCACACTGCAACAGCTTGAACAGCTGACGCGCCCTTAGGTACCCCAAGGCACCCAACGCCATCAGAAAACTTCGTCCGGCCCCAGTAAGCGCCACTGTCCCACCGGCAAATGACCCAGTTTGACCTTGCCGATGCGAATGCGTTTGAGGCCAATGACCTTGAGGCCAACCAACTCGCACATGCGACGGATCTGACGCTTGCGCCCTTCACGGAGTACGAAGCGCAGCTGGTCTTCGTTCTGCCAGTTCACCTTGGCCGGGCGCAATTTTTTGCCATCCAGAGACAACCCGTGATTGAGTAGTTTCAGCCCATCCGGTGCGAGGCGGCCAGACACCCGCACCAGGTACTCCTTATCCACGGTGGAATCATCGCCGATCAGATGCCGGGCAATACGCCCGTCCTGCGTCATCACCAGCAGGCCGGTCGAATCCACATCTAGTCGCCCGGCAGGTGCCAGATTACGCAGCATGCCATGCGTAAAAGGCTGTTGCCGTAGCGTTGGATCCTCCGACCAACGCGAAGCCCCGCCAATTAACTGCACAGCCGGCGTGCAGCCGGGTTCCGGCTGTCCGGAGACATAGCCTACCGGCTTATGCAGCAGAATCGTGGCCCGCCTAGCCTGGGCGCTCTGCGCCGATTGCTTGAGTTCGATACGCACATCGGGCGACACCTTCGTACCCAGGGTGTCGACCACGGCACCATCAACCAGCACCCAACCGCGCTCAATATAGCTATCCGCCTCGCGGCGCGAACAAAGCCCGCGCTCGGCCATCAGCTTCGAAAGCCGTACGGGCTCACTCATTAGGAATTACTTCGTATCCAGCAACTCGACTTCGAAGACGAGCGTCGCATTCGGGGGAATGACGCCACCGGCACCGCGTGCACCGTAGCCGAGTTCCGGCGGAATCGTCAGCTTGCGCTTGCCACCCACCTTCATGCCAACCACGCCCTGATCCCAGCCCTTGATCACATAACCCTGGCCCAGCGGGAACACGAACGGGTCATTACGATCCTTGCTGGAATCGAACTTCTGACCATCGGTCAACCAGCCGGTGTAATGCACCGTGACCGATTGACCCGGCTGCGCCTCGGCGCCAGTGCCCACTTCCAGATCTTCAATTTTCAACGACGACATCTTCTTCCTTTCAGAGCACGCGCTCAATACACCCCCTAGGCCAAGCGCCAGGGATCCTTTTAAAGTCTGTGACAAAAATAAACGACGGTTCATCAGCAGGCACACCCATCATGCGATTTCGGTGCGCCTTCGGCATCGGGGCCTTCAATCAGCACATAGGCCAGCGCGGCATCCATCGTTTGCGCATGCTGGTTAAACCAGGGCACCAGCTCTTCGGCCAGACGACGGCCAATGGCGTAATCGCCACCTGCCACCATACTGCGCACCTGCTGCACAATCGCCAGAACACGATCATGTTCGCCGATATGGCAGCCTTTGGGTGGGAAGTTGGTGCTTTCCATCCAGTCCCGCTCCTGATCAAAATGCGCCACCGTATGTGCAATAAACTGATCCACGGCCGCCAGCATCTCGGTATCCGGCACGGCCAGCATATGGTTGATCTCGGCGATAAACTCATGGTGCGTCTCATCCATCTGTGGATGATTCAATGTCCACGCATCTTCCCAGGGAATCTGTTTCGCCGTCTGTTGCATCGTTGTTGCGTTTGTCATGAGCGCATTATCGCATGGTCAATCAAGCGACCGGCAGCCACCATGCCAAATACGGCCGTCACCGTCACCAGTGAGCCATAGCCAGCACAGGCCAGTGGGGCACCACCGCTAGGTTCAAAGGGGGCGCAAGCCGCACCTTCCTGCACCGGGCGTTTGACGGCTTCCGTTGAAAAGACGGCTTCAATGCCGAAGCGGGATTTTTTAGAGCCAGGCCTGGCGGGCTTCAACTGCCCCGCCGGAAAGCCATGATCACGGCGCAAACCGGTACGCACCTTGGCCAGCAACGGATCCTGCGTGGTTTCGCTCAAATCCGCCACTTGCACCAGTTCACCGCGCAGCTTGCCGCCGGCGGCCCCACAGGTCACCACATGTTGCCTATGGCGTTTGCACCAGGCCATCAGCGCCACTTTCGCCGCAACCTGGTCCATCGCATCCAGCACGAGCGTCTGCGATTCATTGCCGATGATCTCGCCCACATTCTCCGGCGTCAGAAAATCATCGACACAGTGCACGACACAGGCTGGATTAATCAGCGCAATCCGCTCCGCCATCGCCTCGACCTTGGCTTGCCCCAGGCTCGGCGCCAGGGCATGGAGCTGGCGATTGAAGTTGGATTCGGCCACATGATCCAGATCAACCAGTGTCAGCCGTCCAACGCCACTGCGCGCCAGGGCTTCAGCAGCCCAGGAGCCCACGCCACCGATACCGATCACGATGGCGTGCGCGGACGAAAGACGCTTCAGCGCCGCTTCACCATACAGGCGGTTGATCCCGCCGAATCGTCGCTCTGGCCGCTGCGAATCCATGGATTTCGTCATCGGGACATCAAAAAAACCATCAGGCACTCGCTGCCTTTTTCTCTTCCTGCTGCTTCCAGTAGGCCAGGCCCTGGGCATTCAGGTCCAGATCAGTGGCAAAAATCGCCTTGATCTCATCATCAGGCAACGTACAGCCGTGCGCACGCACTTCCTTGAGCAGATACGCAGTCATCGCAGTCTCAATGGCCTGCTTTCTGGCATCGCCGTCGCCGGGAGCCTGGTTGGTCATAGTGACAAAAGCGTCAATGTGACGATGCAGATCCTCGGCCAGCTTATCGACTTCCGTCACGCGGCTATAGTGCGTCAGATAGATACCTGCCGGTTTAAAAGAGCGCATCAGCTCAATCGATGCATGCATGGCTTCTGGCTCGAAATTCACCGGGGTTGTTGTCGGAAAGATGAAGGCCTTGCCGTCCACATCCAGTTCGCGATAAGACAACCCGAAGGTATCACCGGAGAACACTCCCCTGGCCGCATGATCCACAATGCTGATGTGATGGCGGGCATGACCCGGGGTATCCAGAACCTCCAGCGTTCGCTGCCCCAGGGCCAGGACGTCACCATGCTTACCAATCTGTACACGCGACTCGGATATCGGCAACAGATCCCCATAGAGACGCTTCGCCGTTTCCTTGCCATAGACAACTTCAACACCCGCATAGAGTTTGCTCGGGTCAATCATATGGCGCGCACCGCGCTCGTGAACCACCAGTCGGGCATTCGGTAATTTGGACATAAACAACCCAGCGCCACCCGCATGATCCAGATGCACATGCGTCAGGATCAGCCACTTCACGTCTTCGGGTCTACGACCCATCTGGGTCAGTGCAGCAGATACCTGCGGCCATGAATCATTGTGCGCGCAATCGACAATCGCTACTTCACCCGAATCCTCGATGAGGTGGATGGCATCCAGGATCGGACGCACATAGTCCGAATCCACTGCATAAATACCGTTTTTATAGTCGATCATGAACTGCTCCGGGAGAAATCGTTGAAGGCCATCAATGATGAAAACCAGAGATGATAAATCAGGGAGCGCAAAGTAAAAACCCCATCCTATTTGGATAGGATGGGGTTTTTGGTATGGGGTGCCTGGCGGTGACCTACTTTCGCGAGCGAAGTGCTCACTATCATTGGCGCTCACTCGTTTCACGGTCCTGTTCGGGATGGGAA
>JACCDU010011296.1_pt1 | contig 32893 bp, 48 predicted proteins | sample 7446081 | NCBI WGS metagenome assembly JACCDU01 (sample SAMN15323447, study PRJNA562643) | freshwater metagenome | isolation source: river surface water | place: USA:Blue River Watershed | collected 2017-08-17
GTGGCAGACCCGCCAACAGTAAATCGATTTCCATAGGGATTCGATGTAGTGCCAACAAGCAACTGTGACGACGCATCCAGCGTCATCGCCTGCGTGAAACTGATGGTGTTTCCTGCGGTGCCGGAGGGGGCGGTGTAGAAGCGATGCTCACCACTTACTTGAGAATAACTAGATGCAAAATTTGAAGTTAAATATGTATTTGCACCACTAGCGGCTATATACCAATTATTAAATAAATAAGTGCCGGAACTAAAGTCAGCCAACGCTGTAGTTGCGCCTGCTTGAAAAGATTTAAATCCAGTATACCAAGTGCTCGGCGTCACCCCCAGACCGAGGTTGCCGGTATTATCTAGCGTCAGTTTTGTGCTGAAACCACTAGCGGGGGTTTGGATAACGAAGTTGCCGCTTGTGGAGTCGTTGCCGATAAAAGTTGTTGCACCTGAGTTGGCAAGGCCAAGAAAGGCTGCGCTGCCCGTGCTTGTGAATGTGGCGACAGTAGTGGACGCGCCGGAATTTACGGAAAGGCGGTTAGAAGGCGAACTCGTCCCAATGCCCAATCCGGTAGAGGTCAGGCGCATGCCTTCGGTGCCTGCCAACTGCCATACTTGGGCCGCGCCTGATTGCGTAGCGTTCAAGTAGATATTTGCATCTCCCGCATTTCTTGTAATAGTCAGGTTGTTGCTTGCGTCATATCCCACTCTAAATGTGGCGTTACCAGTGTCATTAAAAAGATCAATACGATTTGCAGTTGCGCTTGCCGCTTGAATTGCAAGTTTGTTTCCATCAAACGTCAGCGCACTCCCCGTGGTCAGCACCTTTGACCCATTGAGGTAGGCCACTCCGTTGGCGGTTCCTGCGGAGAGAATCGGGTTGCTGGCAAACGTCTTGACGCCAGCAATGGTCTGAGCACCAGCGGTCAAGAATGAGGAGACCCAAGCGCTGCCGCTGTAGACCTTCATCTCGCCCGTGCTGCTGTTGAAATACAGAGCACCCGTCAGCAGCGCATTGCCGTCGTTGTCCAGGGTCGGGTCGCTGGTCTTGGCCCCCAGGTAGCGGTCGTCAAAGCTGTCATAGCTGGCAGCCGCAGACGTGGCGCTGGCAGCAGCTGCGGTCGCGCTCGAGGCCGCGTTGCTCGCACTCGTAGACGCACTGCTGGCGCTTGAGCTCGCCGAGCTGGCCGAGCTTGATGCGCTGCTGGCGCTGTTGGCCGCATTGGTTGCAGACGTAGAAGCCGAGCTCGCGCTGTTGCTGGCGTTGGTCGCCTGGGTCGTGGCCGTGCTGGCGCTATTGCTCGCACTGGTCGCGCTGTTTGCGGCATTCGTGGCGCTTGTCGCCGCATTGCTGGCCTGGGTCGAAGCCGTGCTTGCAGAGCTGGCGGCGTTGGTCGCCGACGTGCTGGCATTGCTGGCCGACGTAGACGCAGCAGACGCCGAGCTGGCAGCGCTTGAAGCCGAGCTCGACGCATTGCTCGCTGACGTCGAGGCAGCCGAGGCACTCGAGGCCGCGGCCGATGCGGAAGCCGCCGCAGCTGAGGCCGATGCGCCAGCCGCAGCGTTGTCGACAATTAGATCCCACTTGGCAGAGTCGGCATTCGAGCTGATCGGCTGCGAGCCGCTCGACGTGTGCGCCGTATTGGCGTAGTAGATGTTGCCGTTGCTCGTGTCCTTGACAATGTCGCGCTTGTTGTACGCGGTTCCAGCGGCCCAATTGCCGCGGTTGTCACCGATCACCTCGCCGGTTGTCGGGTTGCCGTTTGCGTCAAATGCCAGCGTCTTGTTGGCGCGGACAGACGCCCGCGGCAGCGTCATATTGATGCTGGTCGGGTCAGTCTGCGGGGCCTTCAGTGAACGGTCCAAACCCTCCGCGTTTTGCTGGGCAAAGATGGTCTGCTGGTCAAGCTCGTCATTGATCGTATTGGCAAACAGGTCGCCGCCCGTCACAAAGTCAGTCAGGCGTTGAATTGTGCGATTGCCCACAATGGCGATCTGCGTGGCGCCAGTTGGCGATGCCGTCAACGTGATGCTGCCAGTACCGTTGGCGTTGATCGTCACCGTGTAGTCGGTCGTCAGCGTCAGCAGCGTGTCGTCTTTGTAGACCGCAATGTCCGCGGCCGCCAAGATCTCGAATGTGAACGCATACGGGCCCGTGCCGCTTGCTGCGTATACCACCCGACGGGAGACGTTATTGATTGGCACGCCCATGATTCAATCCTTCCTGATGGAAATTGTACGAATTAGCTAGGGTTTGTAGTAGATCCCGTTGGCCCTGCGCAGCTCTTGGAGCTCAAAAATCTTGGCCTGCAATACCGGGTCTTCAGCGATCAGCTGCTTGCGTGCCACTTCCATGTACTTGGAGTGCACGCCCTGCACCGTCTTCTGTTGCTCGTCCAGAGACAGCACAGCAAAACCAGGCTGCAGCATGATGTCGCCGATTGATTGCTTGCTGGGCAGCTCTTTGCCGTAGATGGTCAACAGCCGGTTGTACTGGAAGGCATCAAGCTCGACGCCCTGCAGCTTGCGCTCAGGCATACCGACCGGAGAACCGATGCGCACCAGCGCGTCGTCTACGGGCGAGAACTGGCCAGGGCTCACGCGGGTCGGGAGCACCATCTCGTAGGCTTTGCCCTGGCTTTGCTGAATCGGGTCTCCCCACAGATTGAGCGATTCGGGCAGACTGTCATTGAAGGCCGGCAGGCGTGAACGGTAGCGGTTGAAAGCCTCCACAAACCCGCGCAGCCCCATGGGCAGCTCAGGGCTGGCACGCACGTCCTTGGCAGTCGGGTCATACAGACGCTCAATGCTGGCCACCAGGGAGCTGTACGCACCGGCTGGCGAGCCGCCAATCAGGAAGCCGCCAAACTGTTTGACCAGGCCGTCGACCGCTTTCTTGCCGTCCACCTCAGTGCTGCGCCCCAGGCCCAGCGCGTTGACCACCTCGGCTGCACCCTGCAGATAGGGCTGCTCCTTGAGGTACTCATACAGGCCATAGGTCGCGCCCAGGAACACCTGCTCGACCTTGTCGCTGTCGGGCTCGTGCCTGGCGTATTCGGCATAGTCGGCAGCGATGGCCAGCAGCGCAGAGACCGGCTCCAAACCGGCATAGCTGTAGTAGTTGTCGCCGACCTTGAAGCTGTACGGTTGCCAGCCCGTGCGCATCAGCGCCTCACGGTCTGCCTTGCGGGTTGGGCCGCTGCCTGTCATGTGGCCTTCAGCCGACAGGGCAGCAAACGTGGCCAGCAGCCCAGAGCCCAGGGTCACCTTGGCCAGGGCCATGTCGCGGTACACGCCACCCTTGGCAATCTCTTCGCGCCAGACGCTGGAGATCGGGGCAAACGGCGTGCGCTCAATCACAGACAATCCGATATTCGCCGGTGTTCTGAAGAAAGGCACCACTACCTTGAGGGCCGGGTGATTGAACACCCCCTGCAGCGCCTTCAAAGCAGGCGGCAGATCGGACGTGAATGTGCCCTTCTGCGCGAACTGCATGGCCATGTCGTCCAGATCCCGCGGCGGGTTTGCCAGCAGGCCCTCGACCTCGACCAGCGATTTGGCCATGGCGTCTGTCTCGCTCATGCCAGCCGCGATGCCCTCACGGTACACGGCCTTGCCGCGGCGCGTCACCTGGGCGTTGAGCTCCATGCGGTACAGCACGCCCTTGAAGAACTCATCCTCGGTCATCAGCGCCCGGCCTGGTACGGTGATGGCCGTGCCGTAGTAATCCAGCGCCTTGCCCAGCCACTTGTCCGGGGCAATATCAAAGGCAGCCGATGAGATGCTGGGAGTATCCATCCCGCGCTGCATCTCGATCTTGCTCATCAGGTCGCTGGGCTGGCCAGTTTTCCACGCACGCGAGGCCAGCTGCAGGCCCTCAACCAGACCGTTGCGCAGCGACTGCACCATGGTCAGGGCCTCGTCCATGCCGACCCTTTCGGCCTCAGACCCCGGCACCAGCGAGCGCCAGCTGCGCACCGACTGCGGCAGCACATTGCCATAGAAAGCAGCGACCAACCGCTCGGGGATCTGGTACAGACCAAAGGCCGAATTGCCGATGATGTTCTTGGCGTGAGAGACCGGCGACGACAACAGGCCGTTGATGTACGTGGAAAACCAGACGTCCTTGATCCCGCTCATCATGGACTGTTCCATGAGCTGGTTCTGGGCAGCACGCGACTCCAGCGTCAGATAGCTGCGCGCCAAGTCTTGCAGCGCATTGTCGCCACCGTACTCGTCAAGCACCTGGCGCACAATCTGTGCGCTGCCATCACGCGGGATGCGGAAGACAGCCAGGGCGCGGGCGGTCTCGGTCTGCATACCCTTGACGCCCTTTTGCACCAGGCCATGGAAAGCTATCTGCTGGCGCAGCCTCAGCTTATCCACATCGGTCGCTTCCCCACCGGCCACCAGCTTGAAGAGACTGTCGAGCTCTTTGGCAGAGCTTTCCAGCACTTCGAGCGCTTTGTAGGTCTCAACCGCGGTTGGCAGCATCTTGCCGTCGTTGCCAACCAAGCGCGACAAGAAGGCCTCGGAGATACCGCTCTCCGCAGCTTTTGCCTTGATCTCATCAAACGTGACCGCTTTCGTTTTGATGTTCAATGCGTCGGCCACGCCGGCCACCACGCCCGCCGCGTCTTGCGTCTGATAGCGCGCCAGGTTGAAAGGCTCGACCTTGACGTCTTCGCCAGGCCGCGGGCTGGGCTTACCAGTCAGGGCGCCTTGCTTTTGACGGCGGGAGACAGCAGCCTCGACCTGGGTGGCCACAGCCTCGGGCACTTCGGGGATGAGCTTGAACCGACCAGCCTTGGTGGCCTCGCCCATGGCGTCGTCGGCCAGGCCAGGGATCAGCCTGCGCTCAGCCTGTGGCGCCTGCCGGGTGACCGTCTTGCGCACCAAGCCACCGATCACCTTCTCACCCACGCTGGCCATAAGCGTTGGGTCGCCGCCCATGTCGGGCGTGCCCGGCTCAAAATCTGGCTGTTCCTCGGCCGGGGGCATCTGCTCGGCCGGCATAGGCTCCAGCGCAGGCGGCTCGATCGGACCCGCGTCTGCCGGGGTGGCAGGCAGTATGGAATTGAGGCGCTGCTCGAGGGAAGGGATGGCCATCACTTAGCTCCAGACTGCGGAGCGCGACGGCCCCGGCTCAGGCTTGTTGAATCTCCGGCGGCAGGCTGGTCTCGTCCAGGTCCGGCGGCGCCCCGTCCGGGTACGCCAGCCCCAGGTAGTTGTCCCTGGTCAGCGGCAGGTTGAACTGCTTGAGGAGATTGAGGACGTAGTCCGGCCCGCTCCCATTCGGGGGCATCGATTCCACCTGCTGCTCTGAGGACCTCATTGCGCGCCTCCTCCAGGGAGATTTGACCCTTCCGGTATTGTAGCCAAATGCCGTCAATCTTCTCGACGTTTTTGGCCTGGCTCTTGAACGTATCGGGGAACAGGCCGCGCACCGCCTCCCAGGTGATCGACTGCATCTCGCGGGGCAGAATGCCGCGCTCTGCAGCGGCCCGGCGATAGGCCTCGGCATAGAGGCCATATGTGCCCTGCACCCCGGTGATCGAGCTGTTCTTCGGGCCGACCTCGCCCAACACGCCGGAGCCAAAGTTGTGCATCACCTCTCGGCTGTTGCCAGACAGCGGCCGCAGCAGGCCGGCAGCCACTGCATGGGTGTCGATGGTGACGTGGCCAGCCGGATCAATGGGGTCGTAAATGTTGTTGTAGAAGTTGCGCACCTTGTGTGCGTCGCCCAGGTTTAGGCTGATGGTCGACAGCTGCGGATCATCCAGGATCACAACAGCCTTGCCGATTTCGTTGAGCGAGCCCCAGCCCGTCTTCGTCGGCGAACCGTTGGCGTTGAGTCTGGTCCCGGCAAACGTGCCCTCGGGCGTGACGATCTGGTGCTCACGCGGCAGGTAGGCCTGGTCATACGTGCGCAGCCACATGGCCTTGAGGCCGGGGTCAGAGATCTCGGCCAGGGTCTTGCCCTTGATTGCGTCGAGCATCGGCGCGTACTGCGGCTTGTCCCAAATGACCTTGGCCATCTGCGTCATGCCTTCATCCCAGCGATGCGCCTGCTGGCCGGTCATAATGTCGAGCACCCGCTGGCCCAGGCTCACGTTCATAAACCAGTCTTTTTGCGGCGACAGCACGGCCAGCACGCCAGCGATAGCCTGGTCGGGCACGTTGTACTGCGGCGACCACGTGTCCACAATGTTGCGGGCGCCGTCATACCAGAGCTTGCTGCGGTCGCGGGTGGCCTGCGGCACCTGGTCGTACAGGAACAGCAGGTTGTTCTTCACCTCGTCGATGAAGTCGTTGGCCGCCTTGTCCGGGCTGCGGGACTTTGACGCGAAGTTGGGGTACTGGCGCACCAGGTTGACGTTGTGGGCAAAGGCCTCTGGGTCGGTCTTCGATGCTGCCAGGTCAATCACTAGCTTGTTAGCCAGCGGATCTTCGGTCGCCTTCTTGGCGGTCGGCAGCCGAGTGCTCACAACATTGGGGCGCTGCATCACAGCAAGCGGGCCCATGCGGCTGGCCTCGTCAATAACACCTACTGCTGTGGCCGCAGGGTTGCCAGTGATGGCTCGCACTGCCGCGTCTCCGACAGCGCCTGCTGTCCGGTTCACCACGCGCACGGCCGGGCGCGCAGCCTGGCCAGCCGGGATGATGTCGAAGGCGGCCATCTTGGCGTCTTCGGTCATCTGCCTGGCAAAGCCGGTGCCACGGGTCAGATCCAAGCCGCGGCCCTTTTGCTGCATCGCCATGGGCGTGCCCTGCCAGGTCGTGCCCAGCACGCTGCGGTCTTTGGCGCTGCCGACAAATGGCACCAGGTCGGCCAGGCTGATCTTGATATCAGTGCCCGGGATCTGCACTTGGCCCAGCCCATCCAAGAAACGGCCAGCCTGCTCAAGGGTCATGCCCGCGCCTTCCAGCGCTTTTTCGAATCCGGTCTGTTGGATGGGCGTGATCTGCCCGGTGATCTTCACGCCCTCCGGCAGCCCGGCACCAGCCGAGGCCAGCAACACAGGCCGCTCGGGCTCTGTGGCCGCCAGGGCTTGCTCCTCAACCGGAGTAGCTGGGAACTGGACGGCGGTCAGCGCGTCCATGAACTTGTTCTCGATTGGGCTGTAGGCCATCACTGCATCCCTTGCGATTGGTTGAGCAGCTGCTTGATGCGCGTGATCTCGTTGGGCTTGAATGTGCCCTTGCGCTCAAGCGCTGGCAGCGAGTCAGCCGTAATCGGGCCTCCCGCTTTCTTCTCGTATACCTCAAGCTGCGTGCGTGCGGCCTTGGCTGCCTCGCTGTTGCGGCGGGCCTCCAGGTTCTTCTCGACCTCGGCCAGCACCTGGCGCGGTTGCAGGATCTTGCCCTCGCGGGTGGCCTGGGCCTGGATCTGCTGGGCGTCTGCGCGCAGGGCCTGCAGGCGCTGGAACTCCGCGCCCTTGGGATCGATCACCGTGATCTGGCCGGGCATCGTCGGGATGCCAGCCAGGCGGGCCAGCCCGTTGTCGAGCTCGCGCACGTCGCGGCGATCTTCGGTCGTCAGCGTCTTGAGCAGCGACACGGCCTGCTTGCCGTTGATGCCGCGCCCCACAGCACCCCAGATCTGGCTCGGCTCAGTCACCGTCCCGCTGTAGATGCCTTGCAGGATATTGAACTCCACCGCGGGGTTGCCTTCCTTGTTGGGCTCGAGCAGGTCTTTTAGCGTGCCGATGGGCACCGAGCCCTCGGGCAACTGCGTCAGCTGCTGAATCAGTTGCTTGCGCTTGGGGTCGGTCTCTTGCAAGGGGTAGATCTGCTCGAGCAGGTTGACAGCCTGCGCCTCACCCTGCCGCTTGGCGTCATCTCGTGCGCGCTGTTGCAAAGTGGCGCGGGCATTTGCGGCCGTCATAAAGTTGGCCTGTACTTTGGCCACGCTGTCGAAGTCAGTGGCCAGCATCTGCTTGACCACGTCCGACATCTTGCCCACGTTTCCTGCGTTGATCTGCCGCAGCGTTGTCTCAGGGTCAGACAGCCGCGCCTCGTCGGTCACCAAGAACCTCGTGACGGCGCCGATCTTGGCCTCGCGGAACATCTTTTCAAACCGATCGCTGTACTGGCGCTGCAGGTTGATGTCGCCCAGCAACAGAGCGCTGGTGTTGATGCTCTGCCGGTACACGTCGGCCAGCTCATCTACGCTGCGCTTGCCGCCAGTAGTCGGGTCCATCCAGTACCCTTGAGACACAGCGGCCTCAAGAAGCCTGGTGCTGTTGTCAAAGTCGCGGTCGAAGTTGACCAGGCGCTGGGCCTTGACGCGCTTGAGCTCATTCTCCGCAGCCTTGGCCAGCACCGTATTGCCAGTGGTTGCAATGCTGGCGCGGAATTTGAGCGAGGCTTCGGGGTCCACTTGCGCCAGGCTCTTGCTGTAGCCGTTCATCAGCGAGCCAATGGCCGTGGAAATCTGCTCGCTGGTGACTTTGCCCTCTTCGGCAGCCTGCAGCATCCCAGTCAGCCGGGTGCGGGCCTCGGCCTCAAATGTGCTCGACAGCTCAAATGCCCGGGCCTTGCGCACCGCCTGGTCGTACACGCTGCCACCGCGGCCGATGCCAAGCGGCGTCGTGTTGCCCTGCTTGGCAGCTTCGAGCTGCTCGGTTGTCACCGGGTTGTCGGCCACGTATTGGTAGCCCGCTTCCTGGGCTGCCGTGCGCGCAATGCCAAACAGCTGATTGCTCAGCCGGTCCAGGGTCTGCGCCACCGTCTGCTGGTAGCTCACAGCTGCCCGGGTTCCAACGTAGTCGACGGTCGGGAAACTTACCTGCGGCGTCACAGCCGCGGGCACGCCCGCAAACTCGACGCGGCCAGACTGGAGGAGAGGTAGGTCTGCCATAGCTTAGGGTCCGAATGGGCGAACGGTTTGCGCGAAGTTGGTCAGCCCGCCGACCAGGGAAGCCCCGGACAGCAAGCCGCCGCTCTTGACGGCGAACTCCCCAGCAAGCTCCAACTGGCGGGCCTGGGTCGCCGCTGCGTCCATCGTGATATCTGCCTGCTGCTCAGCCGCCAGCAACATGGCCGAGGCGTCCTCGTATCCCATGATGCGCGCCGTCAGGGCGTTTAGATCGGAGATGCCCACGTCGCGGTAAGTTGCCCCGATGTTGGCACTGGCCACCGCAGCAGCCGAGCCCTCGTTATAGGCCACCCCATTGGCAGCCGCCCGCGCCCGCACAGCAGCGTTGGCGCGCTCCATGTTGCGCAGCAGAGAGTTGCCCTGAATTGTGTAATTCATGGCCAGGCTCTCGGCAGCCTTGAGTTTGCGGCCAGCCTGCAGCGCTGCGTACTTGCGGTCCTGATCAGTCCGCAGCTGCGCCAGGCGCATCGTGTCCGCAGCCTGGACCTGCAACAAGCCCTGCTGGTAATACGAGGCGGCCTCCTGGGCGCCGGCGGCCGTAATACTCGAGGCCAGGCCCAAGAATGGCGCAGCCATGTTCAAGCCGGTCGCCGCGACATTGGCCGCGCCGCCAATCAATTTGCTGGCGCCGCCAATGATTGCAGCCCAGTCAATTGAGGTATATGCAGGATCGAATGTCCCGCCAGCATTTATGAAAGCCGCGTCCCAGCTTGGGACTCCAGACGGCACGCCTTCGCCGAGCCATGCTCCATCGCTCATCAGGTGCCTCCAGTCACTGCGACCTTGTACTCAAGGCCGAGCAAAGTTAGTTTCAATGGCAGGTCTTGCGCGATCTCAATGGCCTGCTCTCGGCTGTATCCCAGCGCCCCGGTCACGCGCTTGACGCCCGTGAACTCAGGAACAGGGTCATCCAATATCGGGTTGTCAAAACTGCGGAATGGCACCGGGTTGTTGTTGAGGGTCACGTGTTGAGAGTCGTCCACGAATGCGTTGATCTCGACGATGCGCTTCTTGAAGCCCAGCCGCGTGCCAGTCTGCAACCGGATCTCAACCGGCATGGTCTTGGCATACACCGAGAACGGCAAGCCGACTTCATAGCTGACAGCGCTTGGCCGGTCAAATGTCACCGCACCGCCACCGCTCACGGTCTCGTTGTTCTGCGGCACGCCGTCACAGATCACATTCAGACTCTTGCCCACGTGCGGCAGGCTGCTGGCGCCAGACGCCGCGCCGCCCACAAAAGCGCAGTCGGTGAACCGATCGAAACTGAAGATTTCGACAAAGAACCGAGCCGTGCCATTGAACGTGCGCTTGACCACCGCGTAGATATCGGTCACGTCCACAGCCACGTCTTTGAACTCGCCATCAGTGATGAACTCCGACGGCGCCGTGATCTGCTGCGAACGCATGATCGAGAACGCGGCCACGCTACCGTCCTGGTCGTTGACCATGAGCAGCAAATCGCCCTCGTCTGTCGATGTCGCCCGGCGCAGCCCCATGCGGTTTGGCGTCTTGAGCAGATGGCCAGACATCAGCGAAATGCGCTGGGTCACGTACGTCAGCTGCGCGTCAGAGAACAAGAACTCGTTGAGGCTCTTGCCCTGGCGCTGAATGTAGACCGTGCCGCTCTCAAGCGATTGAACCCGCGTGCCAGGCTTTGTGCCGTTGCGGCTCACGCCCTTGAAGTTAAGGGTCAGCGGCGTGATCGGCTCGGTGCCCGTTTGCGGCACGAAGAACTCGCCGCCCGTGGTGAACACCTGCAGGTCGCGGCCAGAGATCATGTCGACGATCACATTGAGCGAGCTGGTATCCAGGGTCGCCTCGACCGCGTCGTCGTCCAGAGACTCTGTCGGCACAAAGTCGAAGAAGATGCCGATCTTGGAGCCCCAGATCGTCGACGGCCGGCTCTTGCTGCCACCGAAATACAGACGGCCCTCGTGGAATGTCACAGTGCGCGGCCAGCCCTTGGTGCTCGACCACACGTCCTCATAGCCGTGCTCAAGCTCCCAGCGGCCAGCGTCAATCACAGCAGTGCTGAAGAACGGGTATTCGACAACCGCCTCGACCACCGTGGCCGACACGTAGCGGATGATGCGGGCCCGGCCCTGCGGCTGCACATTGACGTATTGATTAACCGCCTCAGTCGTCCAGCTGGTGATGCTATACGTGCTGGTGCTGTTGGGCGCCGTTGTCCAGGCTCTGTCAACCGTGGCCACCTTGGTAGAGCCGTCATAGTCCTCGATGATGCGGATCTGGCCAGCGCCGGTGCCGCCAGTGATCGTGATATACAGGCCGTTGAAATAGTCGTTTGTCGAGCTCGAGGCCGACTTCAGCGTGATCGTCGTCGACGTGCCGCCCTGCGCCGTGCCGGTGTCATGCTTGGAGCTGGTCGTCGTCAGCGTGATGTTTCCGCTAACGGCCGACGGGGTCAGCGTTTCCGAATTGTTTGTATGCGCGTCCAGGTTGAATGCGTACTTCGGGATGCTGTCGAATGTGATCGTCGTGATCGTCCACGTCGCATCAGTCCCGCCGCGCACCAGCTTGATCGGCTGCAGATCGGGGTGAACGACAATCATCGTGTCGGCCGACTGGGTCCAGCACATATCGTCGACCATGTCAGACGTGATGCTGGTCGTGGCATACGGGTTGCCGCTGCCGTTGATGTTGGTCACCGGGGCGCCGTCTTTGAAGACGTACATCCGCTGGTGCGTGAAGCACAGCATATAGCTGTCGTCCACGCTGAACTCGAATGGCACCAGGCGCACGCCATTGGCCGCGCTGGGCGTTGAACTGTTTGGCAACTCGGCCAGGTACTTCAGACCAGGCCGGCGCCGCATACCGCCCTGCGGCTGAATCAGCACATTGGTGGCCTTGGCCAGCGCGTTGTTGTACTGCTGCAGATCCACGCGGGCCCGCAGCAACGGGTCGAGCTCGCCCGTACTGAAGTTGGTTTGGATGTCGACAAACCGCGGCATCTCAGAACCTCACAGCCACCAGCGAGAAGTCTTCGATCACCCGCGACGGTTGGCCCTGGCCATCAATGTTGGCCGCCGTGCGGAAGAACCCACCGCGGCCATTCTCAGCCGCAGACCCGACAGCAACCCCCTGCCAATATGTCGATTTCTCGCGCTGCTCAGTAATGGGCTCAGCCAGATGCCAGGCCATCATGTACTTCATCAGCTGCACAAAATACTTTGGGAAGGCGAACTCCTGCAGCTCGTACTGGTAGTCCACGTACACGGCAGGCAGATTGGTCAGCAGCTTGTCTTGCTGGATCTCGTAGTCCTTTTGCACCGGTGCGCCAACAGCGCTTGAGGCATAGACTGCACGCGGGCTGGCCAGGCGGTCACCAGGCAGCTGGTACGCATAGCGCCAGACAGACCCGGGAGCGGTCAGCAGCTGCGCAAGCTGCACCTTCTTGGTGTTGAAACTCCACGGGTGCATGGTCAGCGTGGAGTCGCGGATATCCGGGTACAGGCGGTCGCACACCGAGCTCTCGTCGGTGCCGTCGTTGAAGCTCGAGATGGCCTTCGCGCCGAGCATCAGCAGCGCGTCGGAGCAGATGGTCACGCCGGTATCGCCTGCAGCCATGGAAACCTCTCAATGTGAGAAGGGCCAGCCTCCGATTGCTCAGCGGCTGGCCCGGTCCGATACCTCGCCGAATTAGTCGGTGTTGGTGCCGGTGTTGATGGCCGTGGCATCGGCCACATCGACCACGCCCGCAGCAGAGATCGACATCACCACGTGCATACCGGCGGTCGAGACAGAGCCCGAGCTGGTGGTCACGCGGAAGATGATGTCGCCCACCTTGAGGATGGATGCGATGGCGTTGAAATAACCGCTGGTGTCAACCGTGGCGGCAGCGTCGGTGGTGGTGTACGTCCACAGCTGCGGGGCATTGCCCGCCTTGGACTGAGCACCTGCGGCGTTAAGGCCGGCTGAGTCGAAAGCCATTTTCAGACCCTCCTATTAAGCCGCGGCCGCGGTATCGCGTGCGGTGATCTTGACGATACCCTCGCTGTCGATCGACACAGCACCGGCAGAGAACAGGGCATTGACAAGCCAGCTGGTCTTCTCGGGGATGTAGTTGATCTCAGTGCGAGGAGCGATGCCTTCCGCATAGCCGATGGCGTCCTTATGGAACGCATACAGCGTGCGGTCGTTCGAGCCGTCGATCGGCAGGCCACCCTCAGAACGGTCGCCCAGCACATGGAATGTGAAGCCCATGAACTGGTTGATCTCGCCCTGCACCAGCGCCTTGACCGTGTTGAAGTCCGAGCTGGTCACCGAGGTCTGCTCCAACATCGCGGCCAGGGAATTGGCGTGGATGATGATGTTGCGGCCATCGGCGGGCACGTTCTTCTGGTTCAAGATCTTGGCAGCTTCGCGCAGCTTGGAGATGTTCATATTGGTGTTCGCGCCACCAATACTGTTGGCCACCGTGCCAGTGCCGGAAGCAGCGTTCAGCGCGTCGAGAATCAGCTGATCCTGACGACGGCCGATAGCGGCGCCCACCACTTGCACCAGCTCCTGGCGCTCGTCGAAGTTGACCTTCTGCTGGGAGAAGATGTCACTGTACTCGGCAGCGTTCCAGTCCTGCAGCGTGCAGGTAACGGTGCTGAACCCGACATTCATCGGGGTCACATCGGTCTGCGACACGCGAGCAGTGGCAACACCACGGCCGACCTTGGGGAACTTGACGGTTGCACCTTCGACTCCACGACGCTGACGCACAGCACCTACCAGCATGGCCTTGCCCTGGTAAGCCTGTTTGACCTCAGCGTCGAATAGGGTCACGAAGGCGTTCGAGAGAGAAACGCTCATTTGATTACCTCATTCGGTTGTTTAGGGTCAGGTTTGTCGCGTCGGTGAGCCAGTTGCCTGGGCCTTTGCTTGCTGATTGCGTCAGCCAGTCGTCAGCATCCGCTGCGGTCAGGGCCGGTTTCCCGGTTAGCCTGCAGCGATTGTATTGCCACTTGACAAATATGCAAGCGCCCCGTATGGCGTTTGGACAAAAAAAGCCCGGCACTCAGGCCGGGCAAGGCAACTGCCTGCGAAGGCAGCAGGAGAGAATCAGTTCGCGTACTGCTGGAAGAGGCGCTCGACCTTTTGCCGGTACGCGGCGTCGGTCTTGTACTTGGGGTCGCCCACCATTTGGTAGAGCTCTTCCTTGCTGGGCGCTCCCTCAACGGGCGCATTCTCAATGGGCACCCGGCCTTCATAGGCCTCGCGGATCTTCATCAGAGCCCGCAGGCCCTTGGCCGTGCCGCCCATGATCTTGAACTCCTCAAAGTCGTCCTTGCTCCAGACGCCCTTGGATACCAAGCCCCGGGCCCAGTCCACCATGCCGCTGACAACCGCCTGGCCATTGGGGCCCAACTGTTTGAGCTCGACGCCAGGGTCAACCGGCTCAGGCATCATCGACTGCGCGATCTCATTGAACTGGGTGGCCATCTCGTCAAAGGCCGCCTGGCTGATGCCCCACTTGGCCGCCCAAGCCACATAGCCCTTGGACAACGGGTCGTTCTCGATGTCCTTGCTCAGTAGCGCGCTGGTGTCGTACTTGCCGCCCTCGGGCGCCTTGTGCTTACCCTGAGAGACCATCTTGCGCAGGTCGCCCCAGCTCTTGGCCATGGCCTCGTAGTTGGCTTCGCCCTTCTCAGCGTCCCAGAAGTTGTCGGGCAGATATTCGGGTTTTACCTTGGGCGCGCCGGTATCCTGGCCGGCTGGCGTTGCGCCTCGGTGTTCAATCTCAGCCTTTGCAGGCTCTGCGGGTTTGTCGGGTGATTCGACGGTCGCCGAGTCCAATAGGCCAGTGTCGCCACTGGGTTGGTCGTTGTTGTCGCTCAAAGTTTCCTCGCTTGGTTGATGCGCGCCATCAGATCCCGCACGACGTTTCTCTGCCCCTCGGCGAAGAAGGCGTGCGATACGTCAACGCCCGGCGCGGCGATGGGGACATTGACATACATATCGACCAGCCAGCGCATGAGCTTCTGGCCGTCTTCATCTCCAAACACCCGCAGGCACAGCCGCGCCAGGTCGTCGCGCTGTTGGGCCACGTCCCTGACGTCGAGCGGCAGCGGCGCTTCTAAATCATCCCACCCGCTCATGCCATGGCCCCCTGCGGCGCAGCGGCCGGGCCGCCAGCCGCTTGCTGGGCTTGCATCTGCATGGCCATCATCTGAGCCTGCTGTGCAGCCTGCTGCTCAATCAGGAAAGCACGCTCGCTTTGGTCGTTGCGCAGGGCCTGCGGCACTCCCAGCTTGTCGCCCAGATAGTCGATCATGTCGCTGAACTTGACGGCCACAGCGCCTTCGGGGCCCATCTGCTGGGCCAGTTGTGAGAACTGCAGCGCGGCGTTGATCTCGTCCATGGCCTGGGCGTTTGCCAGTGGAGCCACCGGCGTGACCTTGATCTCCAAGCCGTTGACGCGCAAGGGCAACTCGATCGTGCCGCGCTCGTCCATGACCTCGAGGATCTTGGAGACCAGCGGGATCATGGTCTCGTTGACCAGGCGGCCAAATGCCGAGCCAAGATTTTGCGAAAGCTCCTTCATGCGCTCCACAATCTCTGTGGCCGAGCGGGCGCTCATGTTCTCCGGCGGCAGAGACTCGTCCAGCAATATGCGCTTGACCGATTGCACCAGGTCGTTGATGACCAGCTGCGTGACATTGAAGTCGCCAGCCCGCGGCAGGGGCAGCAAAGCCGGGCCCTGGGGTCCACCGTTGCGCGCCACCGGGATGATGGCGCCCGGGGTGATCTTGACCGTGTTGGGGTTGAGCACGCCATCGTCGGCTGCGGTGTAGACCCCGGAGACCGCCAGGCTGGCGTTCTTGAGCAGCAGCTCCTTGGTCTTGTTCAGCGTCTTGATGTCCGGCAGCGCCGTAATGAGCGGGCCGCGGCCATAGATCTCACCGGCCACCTTCATGTAGCGCGATATCACCCAGGGGCTGTATTTCTTGCGACGGTAGACCAGCTCCTCTTTGGAGTGCTTGTCGATGACGTGGTAGCAGTAGTCGCCGCGCTTGTGGTCGAAGATCGTGGCTTCGAGCAGCTCAATGTCGTCGGTCGGCTTGTCCTCGATACGGCGCTTGAGCTCGTCTGGGATCTTGGCATCCGGCCACTGGCGTTGGATGCTCTCGCCCTTCATGCGCAGCCTGCGGTAGACGTTGTCCACCTGGCCATTGGCGCCCTCTTCATAGGAGACCAGGAACAGCGGCACCGGGATGAAGTTGATGGGCGAGATATCGTCGCCAGGCTGCACCATCATGCAAGCCGTGCCAACCGCCAGGTCGAGCAGGAACTCGCCCATGGCGATGTCGAAGTTGCTCTGCCGCAGCACGGCGAACATCTTCTCGCCGTACAGGTCGAGGATGGCCTGAGCCTGTGGCTTGCGCTCGACGGGGATATCCAGGCCTGGCTCAAGCTTGCACCAAACGCGCTGGGGCGGGAATACGACCGACTGCAGCCGATTTGCAAAGCGCTGGGTCGAGTTGATGGCCGTCGAGTCAAACACCCGCTGCATCTTTTTGGTGCCGGTGCTGCCACCTTCCCAGACCCCATACAGCTGGCGCTGCGGCAGGGCGAACTCATAGGCATCCTGGTAGATGCTTTGGAATTCGTCCTTCTTGGTCTGCGCAAGCGCCTGGCGCTTGATGATCTCGTCCGGGGTCAGGCGTTTGCCGCCCGGCGCGTCTTTGCGGTATTCCATATCAGTCCTCGCTCAGGAGGTAGTTGGCCAGCATGGTGCGCTCAGCCCGGGACAGCATTGCGCTGCTCTTGAGCTTGGCGGCCATCTTTGCAATCTGCTCGGGGGTGAGCTCCTCTTCGGGCATCTCCATGTCTTGGCCCTCTTCTTCCTCGTGCCCCTTTTCGATGCTGATCTCGATCTTCATTTGTCATTCTCCAGCTTGTATTTCTCGAGCAAATTGCGACCCTTTGCGGCCAGGCGGGCGGCTGCGCCAGCCGTGCGCGGAACCGGCTCACCCCACGCGTTGGCCGCCTTGGCCAGGCGCGTTGGCTCGCCCTTGTCGTTGACCAGCGGGCCACTCGGGTTCGTGTAGAACCGGGTCAAGAATGAGCCCTTGCGGCGCGCACGCTCACCCGTTGGGCTGCCCTCCTTGACGCCAGGCTGCAGGTTCTTGCTCTCACCAGAGCGCTCGAACTTGCGCCGGCCCGCCTCGGTCAGCCCGCCCTCTGGGTCCTCGTACTTGCTCACTTGTTGCCCTTGGCCGCGTTCATGTTGTCGATGAGATTGGGGTACGGGCGGCCAGCCTTTTGAGCCCGGCGCATGGCCTGGGCTTTCTGCGCCGACGTCAGTTCCTTTGGCTCTCCGAGCTTCTTTGGCCGGGGCTTGTCCCAGACTTCTTTCATACCGTGGCCTCCTTCATAAGCCCGCCCTTCTTGCGGGCAGCGCGTTGCTCAGACAGCGCAATGGCGATGGCCTGCTTGCGACTGGTGACCTTGTCGCCGCTTGAGCTCTTGAGCTTGCCGGTCTTGTACTCGTGCATGACCTTTTCGACCTTGTCTTTCATCTCAGACCCCCAGCGACGCCCAGCGTGCCCATTGCACCCAGGCTTCCGATTGAACCCAATGCGCCGCCAACGCCGAGCGATCGGCCCGGCTGCGCGACTCCCATGTCAGCCCCGGCCAGCAACGGCCGAGCCCCAGCTGTGCGGCCAGCCCGTTGCGCGGCCAACTCTCGCATGGCCGACGTACGCTGGATTTCCTCACGGCGCCCGCGCAGCGCAGCCTCACTGGCCAAGCGCTGGGCCTCAATCTCACGGCTAGAACGCTGCGAAGCGGCAGCCGCAGCGGCCTGCTCAGCCTCCAGGCCAGCCTTGATTCGCGCCTGCTCCTGGCGTTGGGCCTCGACCTGCTGCGCCAGCGACGCCTGCTCAGCCTGTTGCTGCACTTGAATCTGCAGCAGCTCCTCGGCTCTGGCCTTTGCCATGGCGTCCAGCCGGGCCTGCTCATCTGCACGCAGCTTTTCCAGCGCCGCCGTCTCGCGGGCACGCAAGGCCTCAATCTCGCTACGGGCGGTAGTGATATCGGTCTCAAGCGCTTTTCGACCGGCTGCCAGTTCGCCCTCAAACGCAGCGCGCCCAGCAGCAACCTCGGCGTCAATGTCAGCCTGGCGGCGCGCTGCAGCTGCCGCCGCCTCCTCGTTGAGCCTGGCCTGCTCTTCGTCATACAGCCGCTTGCGCTCAGCCTCCGCAGCTGCAGCCTCGCGGTCTAGCCGCTCTTGCTCAGCCAAGGCCTCGGCATCCAGCCTGGCCTGCTCGGCAGCCAAGGCCTCAGCCACTTGTCGCTCGAGATCTTCGGTTTCGTCGACGTCTGGCGCCAACGTGGTTGGGCCAGCCGTATCGCCAGCATTCAGCCGAATAATTGCCGGGTCACCAGTCCGCGGGTTGACTATCCCAGGCTCGGTGTCCAAAACGTCGGCGGCCGCGACGGCCGGTGGCGCAACAGGCGGCACAATTGGCGGGGGCACGGTGGCCGGCTCAAACCCGGCAAGGCGTTGCAGGGCCAGCCAATCCTCGTCGCGCTGCTTGACGCCATTGGCCTCGACCTTGCGCCGGATATCGGCATCGGTAAAGCCATCATCTCTCATGCTCTTATACAGAGCAGCCTTTGCCGATGGCGGGCGGGAGCCGATCTCCTTGAGCGCCTCGTCGTAGTCGGCCTCGGTCATACCAGACCGGAATCGCTCAGTCGGCGACTCCTCGAAGGGCAAGCCCTCCTGGGCAAGAGTTCTAGGCCTGGTTGCCATTTAGCGCCCCGCCACCACGGCCTTGTTGGTGTACTCCTCAGCCGTCGCTGCCAGCCCGGTCTCGGGCGTCAGCCGGGCCTGGGACAGCAAAGCCCGACGGCCAGATCGGCGCCGCGCTGTCAGCTGCGAGGATTCGCGCTGGGCAATCTTGCGGCGCTCTTCTTCCAGCGCCTTGCGCTGGTCAGCCGCCTGCTGCTCCATGGCCAGCTTCTGCTCTGCGTATTGCTGCTGCTGCAGGAATAGCTGAGCCTTGGCCCGCTCCGCGTTCATCTGCTGTTCGCGGGTCAGGTTTGCCATGAGCTCCTTCTGCTGCTCAGCAGATAGCCGGAACTGCTCGAGCTGCTGCATGGCCAGTTCGCGGCGCTGATTTGCCTGCTCGTCCATCCCGGCGCGTTGCAGTGCCAGCTGTTGCTCAGCGGCGTAGCGTGTGCCCTCAAGCTGCTTGAGCGTGAGCTCACGTTGCTGCGCCAGTTGCGCTGCGGTCAGCTCTCGCTGTTGCGCAAGCTCAGCCGCACTCAGCTCGCGCTGCTGCGTCAGCCCCGTCAGGGATGCGGCCCGCTGGGTTTCGATGGCCTTGAGCGAAATATCGCGTTGCTCTGCCGCTGCCTTTGCCGCGGCATCCCGCGCCTTTTGTGCCTCAGACGCAGCGGTCTCTCGGCTTTTCTGCGCCTCAGCCGATGCCGACTCACGCGCCAGACGGGCTTGCTCTGCAGCAGACTCTCGGGCCTTTTGCGCTTCGGCCAGGGCTTTTGCCGCATTGGCAGCGGCCTCCTCGCGGGCCCGGCTGGCCGCAGCCTGCGAGCGGTTGACCGCATACCCTGTTGCGGCCGCTCCAATCAAAGCCGCGACGATTGGTGCTGGCATGGTCTTATCCTTCCAAACAAGAGGTAATCGGAGCCGTCCGCGCCAAAACGCTGCATCTCGCCCTCAAGCTTGAAACCCAGCGCCAGCGGCCAGCTCCCCGCATACTCTGCCGACGATTCTATGGCCAGCTGTACCCGGGTCAAACAAAGCGATTGCTGCGCGATATCTAATGCCGTGCGGACCGATATCACCAGCTGGCGCTTGCGTTGATGTTTGAGACTGTCATCGAGGATTGTCCAGACCTCACCGCACCCTGGCCAGAGCACTGCGATACCGATAATCCCCAGCAGCTGGTCGCCGAAATACAGGGCGCCGTTGGGGCCTCGTCCGATATTGAATCGGACGGTCTCGATCGGATCAACAGGCCAAGGCGTTTTGATCCATTCCTGCAGCTGCTCAATATGAGAGTCGGCAATGGGCTCAAGGCGGCAGTCGATGCCAGCCAGGGCTTCATTGATCTGGGTGATGACGTCCATCAGGCAAAGATGTCGAAATCGGTCGATGCCGTGGTCTGCATCGGGGACCGGCCGCCCAGCTGGTGCGTGCGCGTCATGCGGTTGTACTCGCCGCCGCCCAGCAACAGGTAGCCGAATGAGTCGCCAATGTGCGAATGCTCGTTCTTATTCGGGGCATCCCGGAAGCGCTCCTGGCCCGCTCCGACCGATACTCGCTTGAAGTGATAGCCGCCGCCAAGCGCCTTGCGGAGGAGCTTGCATTCCCTGTTCACAATCAGGCCTGGCTTGCCCTGCACCAGGCGCTGCATGGGAGCGGCCGCTGCCTCACGCCGCACTTTGAAGTCGTTGCTGGCGGTCGGTTGGGCCTTGAGTCCTAGCGTGCGCAGGAAGTCGAAGCTGGTCACCTCATAGATGGCATCCCGCGCCATACCTGCCGGGTCCCCCCACAGCAGCACCTGGTGATTGGGAAAGTGGGTATTGAGCAGCGCCAGCAGTTCCATGCCAAAGCGCTCCAGGCCCATGTCGAACGTCACCAGCTCCTTGTGAATAAGCCAGCGGCCGTTTGGCAGGCGCTGGCCAATAGTGGCCGCAGGCGTCAGGCCAAAGTCCAGGCCGACCTGGATGGGCACACTGGGGTCCACCTCGGTGTCTCCAGACATCAGGCTGTCGTCGTACTCTGGCCAGACCGGCCGGCCCTCCTGGACATAGGTATAGAGCCCTCCGGCATAGCAGCGGATCCAGTCGACGTTTTTGCCCAGCAGCATCTGGGGGTAGTACCCCGCGGGCAGGTTGTTGATGTTCTCAGCCTGGGGGTTGACCTTCCACCACTTGCCTGCGCTGAATATGTGATCGTTAGCCTCGGGATTGTCGGGCAGGTTGCCAGGGTCTACCTCAAGCACGCCGCCGGGCTGCTTCCAGAACTTCCAGGCATAGGGCCCGGTCATTCGCTCTTTCTCGGCCATGTTGTGCCACCAATGGTCGTCGTCCATTGGGTTGGTGTCCATCCAGATCCCGTGCCAGGTCGCACCCCCATCGCGCTTGGTGGGATAGCGGCCGACCCGGTGGGTGAGGCCGTCGATCACGGCCTTGGGCAGTTCTCGGGCCTCGTTGACCCAGGCGCCGGTGAGCTCAAGCGAAAGCAGCTTCCTCACGTCCTTGGGCTGGTCCAGAGCCAGGAAGATGACCTCGCAGTCCAGGCCAGCCGCCCCGTCACGCGCAGGCAGCCGAATGTGATGCGTGATCGGCGGCGTCCACAGCATCGGGCCAAACGTGGACTCAGGGAAGAGATCCAGCCAGGTCTTGATGGTGGTGGTCTTCAACATCGGGTAGCTGTTGCGCACCACTGCCCAGCGCGAATACCGGATGTTGTCAATGGGAGATGGTTTCTGCTGCACCGCCTTGATGAAGATCTTGGAGGCGCACCCGTAGCTCTTGCCAGAACCAACCGGCCCCATTAGGCCCTGCACGAAGGCATTGGAGCGGATGAAGTCGTAGATCACGGGAGACCGAGAGAAATCCAGGTTCAGCCCCGTGGCCGCCACAGCTTTCTCGGATTGCTCTTTGGTTCTCGCCATTACAGGAACCTCCCGCACCGCTTGCAATAAACCTGCAGCCTCGCGCCTCGAGGCCGGGAGCTCCTGAGATGCAGGCTCAACCCGCACAAAATCCGATCCCACAGTCTCATGTCTGACCCTCCGATGGCGGCGCCACCACGTTCACGTCAATCACACTGGGCTTGTCACCCTCGTCTGGATTGTCCAGCAGCCCACTGGCCTTGGCCAGCAGCCTCAGCACCCCAACCTTGTCATACAGCTCAACCTCAAGATGCGAATTGCCATCCTTGTCAGTGCGCACCTTGATGCTCTTGATAGCCTGCAGCGCGTGCTCAGGAATGTCCGAGGCCCTCTTGACCGTGACATTCCCCCGCTCATCCCAATCCATGATGTCGGTGATCTTCGTGTTGGCCATGCACAGCAACGTGTACGCCACCGCCTCACGGTTGGCCACAATCGTCGAAGACCTCTCCAGCCTCCTTTGCACCGAGCGGATCCCGCCCCAGTTCTTGAGGCTGGGAATCTGCTCCGACATCTTGGGCTTGCCTCTGCTCACCATGGGATATCGTCTTCAGCAGGCTGCGGCTGAAACCCATTACCCTTCGCTTGGGAATGCGCAGATACCTGACCATGCACCGGGTTTCCAATCTTGCAGCTGATGAACTTCTCTCCAGCCGCCGTGGTATTGGCCCACCCATCAAAATAATGCAGCGTCCCATCGGGCAACATAATCTTGCCCCTCAAATCAGGATCTTGCTTGTCCGGCCTCTTGTCCTTGTTGCGAAATAAATTCCCGCTGCCAGGCTTTTGTTGGTATGCCATAAGATCTTCCTTTCCAATGAAATGTTGAGAAAAAATTGAGGAGGGCCCCCGCAGCGCTACCGGTAGGGGGGAGGGGGAAAGGGTCGCGTTCTGCGCCCGTCGTCGGGCGGGTGTCGCGTGATCGGCTGCGGGCGGGCGTCGTCGTGCGCGTTATGGCCTGCCAGGACACGGCTGCCGTCCCCCTGGCTGCTACACCGTCCAAACACCAGACGAACGTTTGGATTTTGAACAGGCCGCATAGAACGGCCTACAAGCCTTCGGGAAGCCGTCAGGCTACCCATGTACCACCCGGCCTGCGTTCGCGCCTCCTGCGGCCTTCTAGGGGTCTTCTTGGGGCATCGGCAGATCACAGCAACCCCCGGCTGGCAGCTGTCAGGGCTCGGAGCTCGGTGGCCAGGCGCTCGGGATCTGCTGGCAGCTCGAGGCCTTCAGCCGCGTAAGCCGCGCACAAATGTTCAAAAGCGTTTTGTATTTCTTCAGTTTTAATTTCTTCTTTAAACCTTTCTTTCAAATACTCTAATACCTTACTTATAACTACTGTGTTCTTCTCGTTCGGTACAACTTCTGAGGTTGTCGTGGGAAGCTCTCCAGGTTGTGAATGCACAACAACCTCTGAGGTTGTGAATGGCTGCTGGTTATCCACAGCCTGGCCGGCCTGCTTTCGCTTGCGTTTGGCCTGGTGTTCTGCGATCTCTTGCTTCATCTTGCGTGTGGTGATCGTGTCGCCTTGTGGGTTGGTTCTGTTCATGGCTTTGTGCTTCTCCTGGTTGTTGCCCTTGAGTGCGTTGGCCAGCAGCTGGGCGATGCGTTGCTGGTTTGCTTGGTTTGCTTGCTCTTCCTGTTCTTGTTTCATGTACGGTGGCCTTGTGTCTTCGATTGCACTGGTCAGTGATATTGCGGTCTCTGCGTCAACTGTTGGATCAAATATCACCCGCCAGGTTGTGCTGCGCTCGCCTCTGAAATGCTTCTTCATCACCTGCACATAACCCAGCGCCTGGAGTTTCACCAGGTGTTTGCTAACGGCTTGCTGCGACATTCCGATGGCTGCTGCGAGGGTTTTCTGGCTGACCCAGGTGATTCCTGCGCGGTTTGAATAACTGGCAATCAGCGCCAGCGCTCGGAAACTCGCATCGGATACTTGCTTGTCCGCAATGGCGCGAATTGGGACCACGGCCATCCTGCGCATATCGGGCGGTGCGTCCTGCTGCTTGATGCGCGGCTTCTTCGGAAGCTCGAATGGAACGATGTTGTCTGGCATGGCGCTCATGGCTTACTGGTGCGCTTTGCGTGGTAGTGAATCCGCAGCATCTCTTCGCGCAGCTCGTCGCGGGCCTGGCGGCCCCTTCGGCGCTCAATGGCCTGCAGGTATCTAAACTTGGTCATGCGTGACGGGTCTCTGTGCTTGTCTGGCAGGTTCTTGAGTACCCAGGCTGCCTCGGTGTAGCGCCGGTACTCCTCGCTGTAACTGCCCACCTCGCGGCCGTCTGGCAGCGTGATGAGCCGGGCTTGTGGGTGCAGCTGGCCGCATCCATGGCACCTAAGCTGGTTTGGGCGCAAACAAAGCCCCCAGACGGCCACACTTGCCTTCGTAGCGCATCTCAATGCAGCTGCCGTGATCCACGCCGCGGCCGCTCTTCCTGGTCAGGGCGCAGCGCATCACCACTACCTGGCCGCTGTACTTGGTGCCCGTGACCCGCTCGCGGTAATGCGCGCATTGCTTGCACAGCTCTCGTTCGTGTCCCCACGTGTACTCGGGCAGTTTCCACGTCATGGCAACCACATGAGAATGCCCAGCAGCGACAAACACAGCAGGCAAAACACGACGACAAACAGCAGCACCTCGCTGGCTCCCGCGGCCTGGCACGCGCCAGGCGTTGGGCACGGCTGCCGACCCTGCCTGCACACTCCGCTGCAGCTCATTTGCTTGCCTCCACCTTCGCCAGTGCTGCGCGTGCTGCCGCAAGTTGCGTATCACTAAATGCGCTCTCATCGGGCGCATCCATCCATGCAACCACGCTTCGCAGCGCCTCCACCAGTTCGGCGTTTAGCCTCAAGGCACGCAGGATGTGCGGCATGGCGGGTGACGCGCTGAAATCGCCCGTCTCAATCATTTCATCGGCGTTCTCAGCCCAGATGAACTTACCTTCTGGCGTGACACGCAAGACTTCATTCAGCCCTAGTTCTTCACTCATGCTGCTCCCCTATGCCGTGGGCGCGTTCAATGGCGCGGGCGAACTCCATTACGTCGTCGTCCCTAGCAACCCACTCATCTTTGTGGATGCGTGTCAGCGTGGCCATTGCCTTATCAAATATGGCTTCCGAATCCAGCGGTTTGCTTGCCTGTTTGCGCCTAGATTTGGTCGGCCTGTGGGTGCAGTCGTTTTCGTAATCAATGACATCCTGCAGGCGATACCGAATCAGGCCACCCAGCTTCATGTATGGACAGCCTTGCTTGAGTGACCTATCCCTTTCAAGCGTTGCTTCGCTGACCCTCCAGCGAAACGCCAACTCTCCTTGCGTCATCAGTTGTTCAGGTTGGTCACTCATTGCTTGCCTTTCTGTTGCTGACCGCGATACCAGGCAATGACAGCCCTGGGCTCGTACCAGACGCGGTTCTTCCCGACTACCGAATGGCCTGCGCTGGCGCCAGTGAGGGCGGCCACCGGCGCGCCATCGCGCTTGAGAGCGTGCGCCAGGCGCTGATGCGTGATGCCCAGCATCTCGGCGATCTCCGACACCGTGCGCAGCGGCTTGTTGCCCTGCGGTTTTGTCATCTGCAGCCTCATTGCCGGCCCTCCAGCAGCTTGCGGTCGAGCTCGTAGGCGATTTGGCGCACGTAGGCCAGCAGTTCCTTGAGCATGAGCACCTGGCCCTGCAGCTGCCGGATCTCCGGCGTCACGTCTTTGCGCTCGCATTCGACCCCGTCGTCGTCAATCATGATTCGCAGGTAATGAGCATTCATGGCAGTACCTCGTGAGCGTAGATTTCAATGCGGCCAGTCTGGCCATACCACTTTTGCACGCGCAGCGCGCACACTTGCTTGTCGTCGTCATACAGCACCCCGTTGACGGCGTCCATCACGGCCTTGGCGATGTTGTCCAGGTCCGGCTTGCCCGGCACCACCAGCCCCTCGAGCGCCTCCTGGCGGCGCTTCTTGCTCCAGCTGGCCGGCACCGGCAGCCAGGCCTCAATGCGCAGGCTAACCGGTCCGGCCATCGGCGGGCTGTCACCCATGGCATCCTGGCAGGCCTGCCGTACCTCGGCCTCATAGGCCAGCGTCTTGGAGTCGGTGTACGTGCGCACGAAGCCGCCCCGCTTGCTGAACCGCGGCCGGCCCTTCCCCACGGGCACTGCCTCGAGGCTGAAGTGCACCGCAAACGCCATCAAAGTCGGCCTTCCTGGCGCAGGGCCGCGACGAACTCCTCAATATCCGGGTCAGGGATGCCGCCAGGGCAGGGCCCGTCACCCGTCAGGAAGAGGGCCTCCTCGATCACAGGCTCAGGCACGTCGGCACCGTCGCGCACCAGCTGCAGCAGCCGCACAGCCTCAACATAGTTCACTGCTTGACCCCCATCAGGAAGCGCTGCAGCCGGGGCTCCAGCGTGCCGTAACGCGCCTGCAGGGCGTCCCGCACCAGCTCGTCAATGATGCTGGCCCGGCTGCGCCGCTGGTCTTCGGCCGCCTTGTCCAGCAGCTCGCGAGTCTCAGCCCGCAGGCGAATCAGAAAGGGTCGGGTCTTGTTCATGCCGCCAGTGTATTGCGCCGCGCAATGCGAGAACAGTACAAAAAGCAACACCCAAGGGTTTCCCCTAGTGTTTTGCCCCCGTTTGGGTAGTTGACAGCGATATACAAACGCATCGACATTATCGGTATCGCAACCGGGCAGATGAGGCCCACAGGAGATTGACGATGATCCGCAAAACCCACCTCAAGCACACAGTCACCGGCGGCCCGACCTGTCAGAAGGGCCGCAGCGGCGGCCAGCTGCGAGGCGAGCACATCACCTTCGCCTTTGCCGAGTTTGTGGCCGAAGACCAGGCCGTGCGCTGCGAGCGTTGCGCCAGCAGCAAGCTCTTTGCCTTTTTGCAGCGTCGCGCTGCGACCGCAGGAGCCTGAGCCATGGCCACCAAGTTTGTCGCTTACTTCCGGGTTTCGACCGACCGCCAGGGCCAGTCAGGCCTTGGCCTGGAGGCCCAACGCGAGGCTGTCGCCCGCTATGTCGGCCAGGCCGAGCTGCTCGCCGAGTTCACCGAGGTCGAATCCGGCCGCAACAACAACCGAGCCCAGCTGGCTGCCGCCCTGGCCGCAGCCAAGCGCGCCAAGGCCACCCTGGTGATTGCCAAGCTCGACCGCCTGGCGCGCAATGTGCACTTCATCAGCGGCCTGCTCGAGTCCAACGTGCCGTTTGTCTGCGCCGACGCGCCCGAGGCCGACCGCACATTCCTGCAGATGATGGCCGTGTTTGCCGAATGGGAAGCCCGCAAAATCAGCGAGCGCACCAAGGCAGCCCTGGCCCAGGTCAAGGCCCAGGGTCGCACCCTCGGCTGCCCCAAGCCTGAGATCGGCAGCGCCGCAGGCGTGGCCGTGCTCAAGGCCAAGGCATCAGCGTATGCCGAGCGGGTCGGCCCGATTGTGCGTGAGATCCAGGCCAAGGCCGGCACCAGCACCCTGCGCGAGATCGGCCAGGCCCTCGAGGCCCGCGGCGTGGCCACTCCCCGCGGCGGCATGGCCTGGGGTCCGGCACAAGTTTCCAACCTGCTGCAGAGGCTCGCAATATGAGCCTGGCCCTGGGCATATTGGTGGTGCTGGCCATCATCGGCCAGGCCGGGTTTATCGCCTGGGCTCACCGCCAGGCACCCAAGCGCAGCGCCGAGACTGCCAAACGGCGCGCAGATCTGATCGAAAACGAAGCAACCAAACAGGAGATAGCCAAATGAATCAGCCCTTTATTCCCGAGACCGAATCCCTGGCCGACAAGCTCTGCGCAGCCGCGGCCATCCTGCTCCTGGTGGCAGCCCTGCCGCTGGTCATGCTGCTGGGGTGAGCCATGCAAACCAATACACCCATCATCCCCGACCACCTGCTCATCAACGGCAGGCCATACGTGATTGCCGCGGCCACCGACGTGCAGCAAACCTGGCTGCGCCACGGCTGGGTCCCGCCAGACCGCAGGCGCCAGCAAGAGATGCGCGAACAGCTCAACAAGCTGCAGCCTCTCATCGATGAGGCCACCCATGTCTAAGGGGCGCGAGATCAAGCAGCAGCAGCTGGCCATGTTCGAGGAGCGCGATCACCTGTTCCTGGCGCGCTGCCGGGCGTATGCCGCAACTGTGGCCAGGGACCGCGGCCAGGTCTGCATCAACGACGTGCGGGAGGCCATTGAAGTGCCGCCCGGCGTGCACCCATCAGTGCTGGGCGCGGTCTTCCGCACCAGGCTGTTCACGGCCATCGGGTTCACCGAGGCCACCCACCCCGCTGCGCACGCTCGCGTCGTGCGCGTCTACACACTCAGAAAGGATTGACCAATGGCCGGGAAACTGACCGACGACAGAGAGATGAGCGCCAGCCGCCTGCCAGGGCTCATGGGGTTCAGCAAGTACAGCACGCCCAACGACGAACTGCAGTTCAGCATCAACGCGATCGACGGCAAGGAGCGCCCCGATATCGGCAACGAAGCGATGGCCTGGGGCAACACCCTCGAGCCCGTGATCCTGACCGAGGCAGCCAAACGCCTGGGCCTGGACCGCGTCGACACCGTGATTGACAAACCCTATCGGCACGACGCCATCCCGCTGCAGTGCTCGCTCGACGGTGTTGGCTACGGCAGCGGCCAGGAAATCGTCAGCGACCCAGACAAGGGCATCGTTGTAGTTGGCCAGGAAAAAATATTTCTCGACGGGCCGGGCGTGCTTGAGGCCAAGCTGACAAAGGTCGCCCCGGAGGAGACCCCGCACCTGGCGCGTGGGCCCGTGCAACTGCAGGGCCAGCTGCTGGTGACCGGCCACAAGTGGGGCGCCGTCTGCGTGCTCTACGAAGGGATTGCGCTGCGGGTGTTCCTGTTCGCGCCGCACATGGAAACCCAGAAGGCCATCATCAAGGCCGTGACCGAGTTCCAGCACAAGCTGGACAAGTACACGCGGGACGGCGAGATCGAATGGTATGCGCCGCAGTCCACCGATGAGCTCAATCGGATCTACCCGACAGCCCAGGACCGCACTGTCGATCTGTCTGCCGGCCTTGAGGCACTGGTGGCCAGCATCCAGGCCAGCAAGGCCACCATCAAGGCCGCGGAGAAGTCGATCGGCGAATGCGAGAAGCAGATCAAGGAGGCCATGGGAACCGCCGAGCGCGGCAGGGCTGGCAAGTGGATGGTGGCCTGGCCGATGCGCCACTACCAGGCACAGCCCGCCAAGACGGTGCCAGCCAAGGAGGCCTACAGCATTCGACAGTCGACGCTGACGATTAAGGAGGCCAAGCCGTGAACGTAGCCGCCCTCGAGCAGGCATACGAAAAGGCCGTCGTGGCCTTTCTCAATGCCGTGCCAACCGCATCAGAAAAGCAGGCCGAGGCCTGCGTCGAAGCAATCGCCGAGATGGCGCTCGCCACCCTCGCATCACAACTAACAGGGGATTCTCATGCAACTGACCACCACTAACCAACGCGGCTTCGCGCCCGCCACAATCACCGAGGCCATCCACTTCAGCGAGATGCTGGCTGGCAGCAACATGGTCCCAAAGGCCTATCAGGGCAAACCGCAGGACATTCTCGTCTGCGTCCAGTGGGGCTATGAAATCGGCCTGGCGCCCATGCAAGCGCTGCAAAACATCGCCGTGATTAACGGCAAGCCCAGCGTGTACGGTGACGCGGCGCTGGCCTTGGTGCAGGCCTCGCCCGTCTGCGAGGATATCGAGGAGCGCTTCGAGGGCGAGGAGGGCACCGGCAAGTTCATGGCCGTCTGCGTGGCCAAGCGCCGCGGCCGCCAGCCGGTCGTTTGCACGTTCTCTGTCGAGGATGCCAGGCGTGCCGGTCTGTGGGGCAAGCAAGGGCCCTGGCAGGCCTACCCCAAGCGGATGCTGCAGATGCGCGCCCGCGGCTTCGCCCTGCGCGACGCCTTCCCCGACGTGCTCAAGGGCCTCATCACGGCCGAGGAGGCGCAGGACTACCCCGAGGAGCGCGAGCGCCCCATCAAGGACATCACCCCGCGCAAGGCGGCCAACCCGCTGGATGCCATTGCGCCGCCAGAGCCGCCGCCCCTGGAGCTCGAGGCCCCGTCGGTGACCGAGGCCGAGATCATGGGCGTCGAGCTGCCGGTCGTGGAGATGGAGTTCTCAACCCAGGAGAACTACCCAGACCCCCAGGTCAGCGACCCGGAGCCCGTGGACATTGACGGCCAGGCCTTCGACCCTCCCGCGCCGTCAGGGTTCCAGCTGCTGGCGCCCGGCCAGGACAAGCCGCTGGCCGTGCTCCAGACCCTCGACGCCTGGCAGGATGCCTACGAACAGATGGCCGACAAAATCGCCCGTTCACGCAAGCATGAGCCCCGCGAGCGCATGACCAAGCTGCGGGAGTTCCGCGAGGCCAATGAGTCAATCATGCGCAGCATTGACAGCACCAAGCGGCTGCGGCACACGGCAGCGCAGTCCCAGCGCTTAGCCGCCCTGGGCGCTGCTCAGTAGACCAGGCCGGCGAGCACCGCCCGATACCGGCGCTCACGGTCTGCCAGGCCGATCGTGCCCCCGTTGATCTTCTTGGTCAGCGCCACGAAGTCGTCGGCATCAGCCAGGGGCCCGCACTTGTTGACCGACCAAAACCAGGCGGCCGACAGTGCGGCGCCCTCGGGCTCCAGCAGCAGGTCAGGCTGGGCCACCAGATCCAGCCCAAGCGCCTGGCCGCAGCGCGTGTAGTTGTCCTTGCCGGTCAGCTGCTTGAGGCCGCGCCCGCGATACTTCCAGCCCTCGCCAGACTCAATAGGGCCGTTGCCCATGCGCGAGGCATAGACCACGTTGGCGATCATCTCGGGCTTGCGGTGCAGCGCCAGCGCGAACTTGTTGGGGCTGTTCTTCCCCTCCTTGGTCTTGACCGGTTTTTTGTCCTCGCCCAGCACCGCAAACCGGTTGGGCCAGATGGCCGCCATGCCGTCGGCCGAATAGTTCAGATTCTCGGACAGCAATGTGTAGTTGCCAGACTCGTGCGCGGTCTGCGCCAGCCAGCCAGCGACCTGGCGCACCGAGGCAATGCCAAACCTGGCCATGGCCGCCTGCACATGAGGCAGCCAGCGCTCGGCCACCTCTCGCTTGAGGCCGGCCGCCGTCAGCTGGTCAATGCCAGGCGTCACTTCTTCTCGTCCTTCTTGCGGCTGCCAATGCTCGAGCCAAGCAGGAACTGGAACATCGAGGCCACCATCGTGCCCAGCACAAAGCCGAGAATCGTGTCAGCAAACCGGATGTTGTCTTCGGGTATCTGGCCGAATGTGATGAAGCCGATATACGTCGCAGCCAGGATCGACCAGAAGCTGATGAAGTAGTAGACAAAGCGCCGCACCAGCGGGTCGTCAGACTCCATGGCCTTGAGCTGCATATCCCGAGCGCCCTGCATATTCTTGAGGTCGATCTCGGCCATGAACTCCTCATGCTTCATGGCTGCTTCTTTGAGCTTGGCCACGTCGTCGGGTTTCATGTCGCCTTCGGGCTTGAGCTCCACGCCCAGCTTCTGCTGGACGTAATCGACACCCTTCTCCATGACGGCGTCGGCCACCTTGGGCAGGCCGTTGGAGATGAGACCAGAGACGATTGAGGCGACGATAGGCAGCATCAGATCACCATGGCGTAGAAGAACAGGGACAGGCCCGCACCGCCGACGGCGATGCTGGCCCACAGCAGGGGCATCATCACAGCCAGGATGGCCGCGGAGCTGAGCACAATGGCCAGCTGCAGCGCCATGCCCGCATAGGAGAACCAGGGGCTGCGCTGCTTGGCCAGGTCGCGTTGGGCCTCAGCATCCCGCGCTTTGGCCGAGATCTCCTCCATGTCGGCGCGCTGCTTGGCAGCCTTCTCCTCGTGGCCGGCCGTCTCGTAGATCGTGGCGCGCACGTTCTTCGCCTGGAACCAGGCCCAATAGTTGTTGGCCGCAATCGTGCCGTTGAGCACCTTGCTCGAGTTGCTGCCGCCAAACATCCCGTTGACGGCCAGCAGTAGGGCGAAGATCGAGATAGTCAGCGCCGCCCATTGCTTGACGTAGGCCTCGCGCTCGGAGCGAGATGCCGTGGCTGGTGGTGCTTTGAACATCAGAATCCACACTCCTTGGTTTGCTTGCAGTGCTGATACCCCAGCACCGCCATATAGGCCATTCCGGCCAGAGCGGCGACGATCAGCACCACGCCAATGCCTGTCTCAACGGCCTGGGCGATCTGCTTGCGGCGGCGCTCGGCCGCCTCCTTCTCGCGCTTGGCGTCCAGCGCATCGTCGCGGTTCATCTGCGCCACGCGGATCTGGATGTTCTGCCAAATGTCAGCGTTGCCGCTTTGGAAGAAAAGCATCTTCAGCTCTTCTTCGAACTGCCGCTGTTGCATGAGCTCCATCTCGGCCTGGATGGCCGCGCCCATGTTGGAGCCGCCCTTCTTCTTGGCGGCGCTGACGGCCTTCGTTGCCTCATGCTTGGCGTCGAAATACTTGCCCAGCAGCGGACCCAGCGAGCGGACATCGTCGACAGTCTTGCTGGCCTTCTTGATAAGGTTGACGGCCGTGCTGACGGCCGCCATTGCGGTGATCGGGTCGATCACAGCAGCACCTAGACCTTCAGCACCAGCCCCAAAAGCAGCAGGATGATGGCGCCTGCACTGCCAAGGAGTATGGTCTCAAGGCGCTTTAGCCTCGCGTTAATGCCAGCATATCGCTCGGCACACACAGCCTCGTGCGTGGTGAGGCGGCTGTCCACATCGGCACTCATCGTCGACCCCTTCTAATTCGACCAGGTTACTGCTTGTCAGGCGCCGGCTCATCCGGCTTGGCCTGCTCTTTGAACTGCTGCACCAGCTTCTGCCACAGCGGGTGCGCATTGCTTTGCGTCGGCAGGTTGCCGATCACTTGCATGATGAAAGCGGCTTCGTTTTCCTCGAGCTCGAATTTCATGCCTGTCCCCAGGGAGTGCCAGAGATCACGGGCGGGTTGGCCAGTGCGGCCAGCTGCGCGTCCAGGGCGGCCTCTTTGGCTGCCACGCCATCAGTTCCCCAGCGGTCGGTGAGCCAGCCAGTCACGTCGGCCTGGGTCAGCTGCTCGTAGGGCTTAAAGCCAGGCGCTGCCGCATCTGGCTCAAAGCTCTCGGTGCCGTACTGGCTAGCCGTGAATTCGCCTTGCGTCTTCGTGGTGCCCCAGTGCACCACAACCACGCCGCCGTTGTCGGCCTTGCGCTCCATTGTGTGGATGATGATGTTCATTTCAGTTTCCTTTCAGGGTTTCAAGTTGCGCCACACGGGCGCGGAGGTCGTCGTTCTGTGCTTTAAGTTCTTGGATGGCTGCTGTCAGCGTGGCAACAATCATGCGTGGGTCGATGCCCTGATA